>JAABUY010000162.1_pt1 | contig 140569 bp, 111 predicted proteins | sample 5560271 | NCBI WGS metagenome assembly JAABUY01 (sample SAMN10711886, study PRJNA513374) | rock metagenome | isolation source: Antarctica rocks | place: Antarctica: Victoria Land, University Valley
CCGGGCCGGCGGGGGGGGGGGGGGGGGGGCTCTGCGGGGGGGGGGGGGGGGGGGGGGGCGGGGGGGGGGGCGTGGGGGGGGGGGCGGGGGGGTGGGGGGGGATTTGGGGGGGGTGGAGTGAGGGAGGGATTAGGGGGCGTTGGGCATACTGTCGGTGGGAGACGCGTTGGCGCGGTTGGTGGGTGGGTTGGGTTTCCGCGTTTAGGGGGGAGGGTTGCGGCGCGACGAGGGGTTGGGTGTGCTGCTGATGTTTGCTGGGGTGGAGGGGGTGGAGTGGTATTGTCCTGGACGTGGCATGGGCCGCGGCGTGTATGATCACCACGATGTTACCACCACGGACCTGGGATCTGTATATAGCCGACGATGATACAGTCAAACAAACGGCTGGGGAATCAACTGTTTATCAGGGTTTCCAGTCAGATATAGGGTTGTTGAGGTAAGTAGAAGGATATAGTATGCTTTAGTATATCGCCGCTTCAAACACATCCGGACAGTAAATATCAACGCCTACATATGCGACGTAAGCTTTCGCACCAGCCTACCAAGCCGTATGCCCACCATCTATCTTCAGATCCGCACCGGTCATGAAGCTCGACGCGTCGCTGAGTAGAAATACAGCAGCTCCCCTGTACTCCCTCGGATCGCTCAACTTGCCGAGCATGTTCTGCGTCGGCCATTCCGTCTTCCGCTCCGGGTATTGCTTGAAGAGTTCCTCCACCATGGCGGTGACGATGTAGCCTGGTGAGAGTGTGTTGACCCGGATGCCATATTGGCCCCATTCGGAAGCCAGACTTCGCGCCAGCTGGACGACGCCGGCTTTCGAGGCATTGTATGCGGGACATATCAAGCCCTAGTAGATAGAGTTGAGCGTGGCCACCCAGACTTTGGTTGGATGAAAGAGCCAGTCAGGCAAGACGTACCCTGTTCGCAACACTCGCGCTCATACTCGCAATCAGCACAATGCTCCCGCCGTTGCCGAATTTGATCATTTGCCTCGCGACCGCCTGTGCGGTCATGAAGACGCCCGTGATGTTGATGTTGAACATCAAGTTGGCATCTATGGCGGTATATTCCAGCGCCGAAGTCTCTTGCTGAATGCCAGCAGCTGCAATGACGCCGTCAAGCCGTCCATGCCTCCTCCCAATGGTCTCGGCTAAGTGGTTCAGGTTGTCAACCTGACGGACGTCCATCTGACGGTAGTGCATTGCTGTCCCGAGCTCTTCTTTCGCGCGCTTCTGTATCCGGGTGAACTCTGCGGACTGCGACGGTCGTCAGCTGCTGGGCTTCGCGTCGGAACTCGGGGCGTTCGGGATGCCTACTGGCTCTGGCAGACAGTCAAGCGCATACACTGTGGTTGTGTCGACTTAGTTAACGCCCCACGGATAACATATCGTACTGCGATTTCGTTCTGGGGCCAACCGGCGGGCTCACCGATTGCGCCAGCTTCCAGTAAAGCTTCTGCCTGAGTCAAGCCTAAGCCTCTTGCGGCTCCTGAAACGATTATGACTTTTTTGGCGAGACTGAATTCAGGCAATCGATTCGAGATGCCCACGGATGACGTGGGCTTAGCATTTTTGGGGCGTTTCTCCAGTGCGGGATGTCCATTCGTCAGCAACGGCGATGGTCTTGGCGTCGTTGACGGTGCTGGAACTGTTGACGGTGCTGGAGTTGTTTGCGTTGTTGACGGTGTTGACGGTATTGGCGACACTGTCGATGTCGGTGGGGAGGCCGGTGCGGCATCATTACGAAGGGCAGAGCACGACCCCAGGTGCTGGGACGCAGCGAATCTCTGAGCTCTGCTTGCTTTTAGCCCTTCCCCTGGCGACAACAGGATGCGCAAGTCCTTCCTCATTGTTGGCAGTCGAACAAGTATAATTATACATCAGTCAGTCGCTACCTTACCTTATTGGTATGAATTTGCCCCGTTCCCTCAAAGTCCACCCGAGTAAGGTAAGGTTATACACTAGTACCGATCAAGTTAGCAAAAACTGGGGTAGCTTGATGAAACGTGGGCAGCCTTATCTAGACTAGCGTCGCTGTCTCCTGCGCAGAGCTGCTAAGTTGTAGTTACTTACCTTACCTACAAATGAGGGTGAGGAAATTTAATGAGTCTCTCTTTCAGAGGCTTGACCTGTTGTTCCTTCATTTTTCGTCTCTACTCTACGCTCGGCAATCTTCCACATGCCGTGCCGGAAAATGCTGGACGTGCAACTATAGAGAGATTGTTTTCATCAGTTCTGGCTTTCTGACTAGCCTTGTGCTGCTTTGGAAGACACGACTCCTGAGACCGGCTTGGCACTTTGGGGTACTCTTCATAGAGCCAAAGTGTCCATCGTCCAGTCCAGAGCTCGATTTGACCTCGAACATAAGCATCATGACTCGGCAGGAGGTGGCCGAGAAAGCTCAAAGAGGTTGAGACGACAGCATTGCTCAAGTTTGATCACCAGTTCCCCCTGTGCCGTTGATGCTTTCGTGAGATGTTACGGCAATACTGAAGGCGATTCTCGCCCCCGGAGAAGTGAGCAATACAGAGAGCCCCGGGGAGGACTTACTACCTCGATTACTTCGAGGACGTTGACTAGCACAGAAGTCATCAACACCTCTAGGAAGAGCTGGTCTGGCACTGTGTGTAGTCCGGTGGTAGGGTGTGGTAAAAGATACTACGCAGGTCAATCCCGTTACCGGACTTCTTTCTCAGCGTGCCCTTGCTCTATGTTGCAATGAAAGGTCTCTACCTCGGGTTTGTCGATTGGTGGGATCGAGTCGCAGACGAGGATGCACACACTCTCAAAGCCTTGTGGAATGCTGATATCCGCACTTATCGAAAAACAGATGCATCTTGGAACCTCAGGTAGCCTATATGATGTTCCATACCAACAATCCTTTCAACCGCGGGTATCACATCTGGGGAAGCTCCAGGGGTGCGGGTGCACTCCTTAGATTACGTGGCAGATGCCCGGGTATCAGTACAGATATAGGGGTAAGCGACGTCAAAGTCGTTGTGGTCATGGTGGCATACCGGTAGAAGGATAGCATTCGCAGCCCTGCTCCTAATGGTGGCGTGCATAGTCTTCATCCTATCAATCAAAGCTATTGTATATGAACGATGAAGCCATGGCTTGTGGAGACGTTGTCCACCACGACATGAAGAGTTGTGGAAATTCACGACGAAGAAAGAGGAGTATGGAAGAAAGCATGCCAAAATCAATTTGGGACAACATAGCGCTGGTTTTGGTGAGGACGGCGAGCCCGTTGTTGTTCTCGGTGCTACGTGGTGTCGTCTATGACTCTGACCCAAGCTTTGAAGATGTAAGGAGTAGAGTCTGCAACCTATACAGCAGCTCGATTCAGTAACAGCTTACCTATGATAGACTTGCAGGAAATTCGTAAGCTACCTTACCCCGTCTACCGTACTTGGAGGTGATACAACAATGCATGCAAGTGCTTTTAAAGCTGTCAGGGTGGACGGGAAACGGTTATACTTTGTAGATCTTCAGATCTTCAGATCTTCAGATCTGCTCAGATACGAACCTTGATTCCCGATTTCCCGCCCGGTGCAGCAGCTAACGTTCCCGGAATCTTCTTGATCTCCTTACCTCGAGAACCCGTTCCGCCTGTTGTCGTCCTCTGTTGGCCTACCTGTAGTGGTTGATACTGTCGGTAATATTGATCTCCCCAAAAAAAGATCGAGAACAGTACGTAAGGTCCCCTGCCTTTGTGTACCGGGATCGTCAGGTACCGAAACGTCATCGGCAACATAACCGGCATAAGAGCCACGTATTTCCACTCCGCCACTCCAACACATATTTTATCAAGATACAACAGCTCGAAACCAAAGTCAGTCATTTCCGACCACATATGCCTAAGGTATCTAAGTCATCATGTATTTGACCCAATACACCTCGACGGCTCTTACTTTCTTCGCTTTCTTGGTACCATGTCAAGGTAAGCACGTGAGAACGTCTGGGAGAAGGTGAAGTCAGGACGCTGTGATTGACCTCCCGAAAACAGGGTCATCAATACTCGCCCGGGATGTGTCGTATGAGACTGATGCTGCTTTGGCGCTGGCGGCAGTCCGAAGAGGTCTCCCCAACGCCCCGAATGGTTACACACCACAGGCTGGCGACTGCCCTTCGAACAGACCGGTCATACGGAGTGCGTCAAGCATATCACCAAACGAGACGTCATGGCTGTACACCCGACGCAACAATACTGTAGGTGCGATGCGGGATCTCTTGGGCAGGTTGAATATCAGCAATTTCGACGCGCAGACCTACATCAACAACAATGCCAAGAACGCTACCGCTCTGCCGAACATCGGAGTCGCTATATCTGGAGGAGGTTATAGAGCACTGATGAACGCGGCCGGTGCTGTGGCCGCGTTCGACGACCGGACGAACAACTCGACCTCGTCCGGCCACCTTGGCGGACTCCTACAGGCGACGACCTACCTTACAGGCCTCAGTGGTGGATCGTGGCTTGTTGGGTCCTTGTTCACAAACAACTTTACAACAGTGCCAGCATTGTTGGATGACAACACTAGCACAGTCTGGGAGTTTGGAGACTCCATCTTCACAGGTCCGGCCGAACATGGAATACAGACTCTAAGTAAGGTTGAATACTTCAACCACATATACGATCAAGTAAAAGCCAAAGCCAATGCAGGGTTCAACACGTCGATAACGGATTATTGGTGAGACTCTCGACCGTTCTGTTTCGTTAGAAGGCACCTAACATCTCACAGGGGCCGCGCCCTGTCTTTCCAACTCATCAACGCTACAGAAGGAGGACCCGCGTACACCTGGTCTTCGATCGCGTTGCAGCCTGATTTTACGAACGGAAACTGGCCTATGCCAATCCTGGTCGCAGACGGACGTGCACCAGGCGAAAAAGTCATCTCGGGGAACGCGACCGTATATGAGTTCAACCCGTGGGAATTCGGGACTTGGGATCCCACCACGTACGGCTTCGTACCAACCGAGTATCTTGGCTCAAATTTCTCGGATGGAGTCCTCCCAAACAACGAAAAGTGCGTGCGTGGTTTTGATAACGCCGGATACGTGATGGGAACGTCATCGACCTTGTTCAACCAATTCCTCCTGCGGCTCAACGGTACTACAAGCGTACCCACCCTCCTCAAAGACGTCATCGCCAAATTCCTCGGCGCAGTCTCCAACGACAACGACGACATCGCCACCTACACCCCGAACCCCTTCTACCACTACCACAACGCAACGAGTAAAACCGCGGAAACACGCTCGCTCTTCCTCGTCGACGGCGGCGAGGACCTGCAAAACATCCCCCTGCACCCGCTCATCCAACCGGACCGCGCCGTCGACGTCATCTTCGCCATCGACTCCTCCGCCGACACCAAATACGGCTGGCCCAACGGCACCAGCCTCGTCGCCACCTACGAGCGCAGCATCAACTCCTCCGGCATCCAGAACGGCACCACCTTCCCGCACATCCCGGACACCAACACCTTCGTCAACCTCGGCCTCAACACCCGCCCCACCTTCTTCGGCTGCGACGCCGCCAACATGTCCGGCCCCGCCCCGCTGATCGTCTACATCCCCAACGCGCCCTACGTCTACAACTCCAACGTCTCCACCTTCGATCCCGCCTACAACAACTCGGAGCGCAACGCCATCGTGCAGAACGGCTACGACGTCGCCACCCGGGCCAACGCCACCGTCGACGCCATGTGGCCCACTTGCGTCGGCTGCGCCATCCTGAGCCGCAGTCTGGACCGCACTCATGCGACCGTCCCCGACGTGTGTCACCAGTGCTTCCAGATGTATTGCTGGGCGGGCAACCTCAACAGCACGGCGCCGGTGGAGTATCAGCCCAAGATTTCATTAACGCCAATCAATGTTCAGAGCGGGGCTGGTCGGGTGGAGTTTGGTGGGGGTTTGGGGCTCGTGGTTGGGGTGTTGGGAATAATATCGGTGCTTTTGCTTTGATGGTTTTAAAGGATTCTACTAGATATTTTTCCATAGTTCAACTGTACTGTACATAGCCTTGGCCGTTGAGATCTGGGCCAGAAAGCTGGATCGGGTGTGCCATCTCTGCAAATATACATACACGGACGGAGAAGCGTCCTTACGGTATAGATCGAAAGTGCACTTGTCCGCGTTTCAACGAGAAAAAGAACCAAGAAGCCAAAGAACGGCCCTTCCAATCTGCCATCCCCAATCACCTAAGCCGCCCCCCCACCGAACCCCTCCCGGCGATAATACCCCGCAACCAAAAACGCCAACTCAAGCGCCTGCTTCTCGTTCAGCCTCGGATCGCAATACGACAAATAATTCCCGCCCAAATCCTCCTCCGTCAACCCCTCACTCCCCCCCACACACTCCGTCACCGGCGCCCCCGTCAACTCCAAATGGACCCCGCCCAAAAACGACCCTTCCTCCCTATGAATCCTCAACGCAGCGCCCACCTCGTCCAAGATATCCGCAAAACGGCGCGTCTTAACCCCGGCAGGCGTCGTGCGCGTGTTGCCGTGCATGGGGTCGCACTGCCAGACGACGACGTGCCCGCTGCGGCGCACGGCGGCGATGTGCGCGGGGAGCAGGGCGGCGATGCGCGCGGCGCCGTAGCGCGTGATGAGCGTTACTTTGCCCGGCTCGTGGTGTGGGTCGAGGGTGGCGAGGAGGGCGAGTAGGTCGGTCGGGGTGAGGGTGGGGCCGACTTTGATCCCGATGGGGTTGGTAAGGCCGCGGAAGTATTCGACGTGTGCGCCGTCGAGTTGGCGCGTGCGGTCGCCGATCCAGAGGAAGTGCGCGGAGGTGTTGTACCAGCCTGCGTCGGCGGCGGGGGCGGGGGCGGGGTGGGGGTTGCTGGGGAGGTCGGTGCGGGCGGCGGCGGGGGGGTGTGGCATGTACCGGGTGAGGCTTTGCTCGTAGTTGAGGAGCAGGCCCTCGTGGCTGGTGTAGAGGTCGACGGTTTCGAGGGCGTTGGATGAGGTGTCGGCGCCGACGGTGCGCATGAAGGTCAGGCTTTCGGTGATGCTCTCGACGATGTGCTGGTATTTGGCTTTGATTTCGTCCGATTGGACGTGGCCAAGGTTCCAGTTCATGGGCGAGTGCAGGTCCGCGATGCCGGAGGCGAGTGCCGCACGGAGGTAGTTGAGGGTCGCGGCGGAGTGGAAGTAGGCTGATACGAGCCGAGACGGATCGGGCTGGCGTTCCTCCAGGGCGTAGCCGTTTAGTATGTCGCCGCGGAAGGAGGGTACTTCTTTGCCGTCTACCGTTTCGGTGGGACTGGATCTTGGTCTGAGCCGGTCAGTACATACGGAACGAGCTTCGATAGGGTATCAGGATTTACTTTGCGAATTGACCGGCCATCCGTGCTATTCGAACTACCGGTTTCTTGATACCTAGTGGTGTTGTTGGCATGGCATTCTAGGCAAAATACCCAAGAGAAAGAGGGCAAAGACGAACCCCAAATTAACACCAAACTCATCTGCAGAAGAAGCTTGATCTTCGACTCTATTGAATCTTCCTCACAATAATCGAATAGCTCCGCACAATCACCTGGAGGGCATTAGCCTCTTCGTAGTCATCGTCGGCGGTGAAACGCACCGCCCTGTAACAAAAAAGCTTTGCCCAACGCCACGTCTCTCAAGCTCCTTTTCAGTTTTTGTATCTGTCGCAAATCAGTCTCTCAAGCCTCGGATTCCTGAAGATGAGGTGCTAACCTCCGTAGGCGTCACGAGTGGGGGTAATCTCTCCAGCTTCTCCAAAGCTTTCTCAACCGCCGCTCGGTCGTCGTACACAACATCTTGTTTGATCGGTTTCGTGGTCCACGCTGAGCCAACGTCAGTGGTATTTCTCTCCAAGTTTCTACTACACCATGACACCAACATGACGGAGTCCAGGTGCTTGATGTTGTGTGCCTTGGCCTTCCGTCGACCAGGACCGACTCGGCGGCCGCTTTGGCGCCATTGCTAAGCTTGTGTGACCGAAGAGGAGTTTCAGCCATATCGGAAGCTCAGTATAGATCAGGAGGCGAGAGAAAGGTGTATTCGGGCAAGTCACCGAGGTAGATGTTGCAGGAGATAAACAGTTCCACCTTTTCAGAGGAAGAGCGCAATCATGAAATCTCTGCGTACTGGCGAGTCCGGATTGTAGAACAACGATTGCGAGTCTTCCACATGCAAGTCAAAAGCGTGGAAAACAGTGAAAGTAAGAATAGTCACAGCAAGTTGATACAAATACTCGAACAGGGGTAGGAACTACAGAGAGGAAAATTATGAATTCAATTCCGCGAGTGCAGCTTATTCTGATGTGATGTCGGTCAGTAAACTCAAGACCAAGGACACTTCGTAGCCAGTCCTTCTGATCGAACAATCATATAGATGTTGATCTGGTAGAAATCACAATTCCCAGGTGTTTAATTCTCAGGTACACGTAGGGTTCGAGATCGCCGCAGCTAGCCGAGACCCATACTCACCCCTGATTGGCCAAACACAGACTACCTTACTCGCCGCAGAATCATCGAGTCCCAGTCTTGCCCAACCCCCCGCAACATCAAAGCGCACATCAAACCCCCAGAGAAAACTCACCTTGCTCTCAATCCGTTCCCTCCTCTCCATCATCATTCACCCCCTAAAATGGCCGAAGAACGCCAACCTCCGACCATCCACGAAGGCGCCGACCCCGAAGACGACGCCCCCGTCGCGCTCAAATCCGCCGAAGACCGCAAGACCGCCGCGGCGCTCTCATCCCTCGACAAGCGCGACGACGACGACACCGATGGGGCGAGGGGCGCGAAATCGCAATTAGACCAGGAGGCGCTGGGGAAGGCGATGAGTCGGCTGGAGGTTGGGGGCACGAAGAGCGGGGAGAAGGGGGCGGGGAAGGGCAAGGAGGCGAAGGAGGCGGAGGCAGAGGTGGGGCGGAGGAAAGCGGTCAAGGTCGAGCCGGCGGATGTGGCGCTGCTGGTGAGTTTTTTTATTTTGTGGATAATGTGTGCTGGGGGGTGGGGGTGGGGATGGAAGGGGGCTGATGCGGGTGTGGGGTGTGATAGGTTGAGGAGTTGGAGCTTTCGAAGGGGAAGGCTACGGATATGCTGAGGGCGCATGAGGGGGATGCGGTGAGGGCTTTGCGGGCGTTTGTGACGGCGTCGGGGTGAGGGTTGTTGCTGGTTTGAGATGGGGTGAGGGTTCTTCGTCGATTTTCGGTTCAGCGGCATTCTTGGAGTGCGGCTATAGGACGATCATCTCGTTTGGTATGGTCATGAACATTTCTCTTTTCACAGTCGACGAACAGTGGATGGAGGCGGAAATACCTTGCTGGATCGGGGCGACTCTGGAGGTGTGCATAATGGCCACCACTTTTCGTTGCCATGCCCATTAGCCGTCTCGAAACTTCCTTGGCTAAAAACAATCACTACTAGGCTTCGAGCGGCCTGAGTGCGGTTCGGTTGAAGCTGCTGATCGTTGCTGGATATTGACAGAGATGTCGGATTATATCATATCTTAAAGACGCCCGTGACCAGTCACCAGTTGACAGTACCAGTATGAGAAAGAGAGGTTCAGGCTCAGATTGCAGAAACAGACGACCGTTCAATAACAAGAGTTAACTTGCTCATAAGTATGAAGGTCTCTACGAGATGATCTCTCTTTGCTAGGTCCCGGACTGCAAATGAGAGGATATATCTGATACCTTGGTCATGGGAGGATGCGCGTGGGGAAATGGTCAACCACGTCTTGATATTACCCACGTATGCTCTGTCCTCTTCTGTCTGTTCGTTCAGTGATACAGAGTAAATTGTACAGAAATCAACAGTCTGTTCTTATATTACACAGATAGTTTGATACAAGATATCTACTTACAGGGCTCTGTCAACACCCAAATATCATATCCAGTGCCAACATGCTCGAATTAGGGGGTGGTTGTCATAGACGCTCAACGATGCGTTGCTCACAACTGAGAATTGCACGAACAAAAAACTAATCACCTCTCACGTAAATCTAATATTCATCTTCAGCTACTCAAACGAGTGTCGTTCATAGAGTGGACTTAATAATACAAGGGAATCAATCGTGTGAACGGCCTCTCTAGTAAAACGACCCACAGAAGTAACAAAATCAACACCGGTGCCATCAAACGGCCAAGAAAACTGCTCCCCTGGGGTATAGTGCACGTGCCCTGGATGTACAGTACAGAGGCTTGAGTCCTTCCTCTCCGAATGGTCGCAGTATCTACAGTCGGCCCCCCGCATTTTTCGCCTGAACAGTAAGTCGCTAAACGCTGAATAGTCAAAGTGCCACCCAGGGTATCACAAGGAATCTGAAGAGAGGTGAATGCGCCTGTTGAAAGATAGATGGTATTGAGTCAAGGAAATGTGCTGGATAATGAATGAAAGATCTCGTAGTGTTGTGGAGTGTACAGCCAGTCCGGCAGGCAATCGTCTAGGTCCGAGTTTTGTATTTTGGGAACAGATACCGTTATTGATATGCTACCGACCTGGATTCCAGCTTCGGTCGTACCTCTCAGGCTTGGAAGGATCGTAGAGTCTGTTAGGGGGTGGTAAAGCGGGTGTCGAGGGTTTGGAAGGTTGCCGGCCAGGAGTGGGTCTCGCGTCCGGAAGGGTGGCTTGAAATGAGGTCGGTGGTCCATACCCTTGCGGCAATGGAGGCGCCGAAGTGGTTGGCGGTGGTAAGGCGAATGGTGGAGCGTATGCGCCTGTCCTTCGACGAACGGCCCGTGTTGACTCTGCACGAGAATCTGCACCTTGCCAACCACCTCCTGAGGTCGAAGAGCGACTGGGTGGTAACGCTCTGCGCTGTCGGGGAGATTGCGGACGCGGCACGATCTGCGCTTGTAAAGAGCTGCCAAACACAAAACCTCGGAAGTAGTCCCTTTCGTGCCTGTAGAAGTCTCGCTCTTCGTTCGACTCTCGGATTTGCTGCTCTAATTTGGCAATCGTCTGTGAAGATTCTTTCTCCTTCTCTTTCCGCCGTTGTCGGAATCGTGCTGAAGCACCGGCATTGCGCTTACGTTTCTCGTCAGCCAGTTTCGACGCAGCTCGCACGTCAACAGGTACCTGAATGGGACCTTGATCCGTGTTCAACGTCATTAGCTGATAGCTTTGTCCCATCGTAGTCTCAGCCGGTCCAAACGAACTATCCGAAGCCAGAGCGATCTGTGGCTCGCTTGACGATGCACCGGCCGTGCTGAAAGGTGGTTGAAATGATTGTGCTGAGGGCAGATGAAAGCGCGGTGCTGGGGACGTATGGCTGAGCTGGCTATAGGATGAATAGGAGGTAGCTGGGCTGTCGCTCTGAGAGTGTGGCGCTTGCGCCGTTCCCCCACTCACTGAACGAATCTGAAGTGGGGGCGTCGGGGCAGATGGGGGCAAACCGTAGGGGTATCGCGATGCGGTCTGGGAGGTTGGCATAGGTGACACTTCGATGTTGGCAAGACCACTGGGCTCGGCAGTGTACGCTTCAGTCCCGGAAGTCAAGAAAGGTGATTGTCGTGCGTCTATTGTCGCTCTTCGAATCCCCTTTGGACCTATCCCCACAGCCATGCTTGTTGGAGACTTGGGCGTTAAGATACGCCTAGGTTCACGGTTCCACGCAACTGAGTCAGATATAGATCCCCTGAGTCCTCGAGCTTGGCCGAGCGTAAAGTCGCTCTCTGGCGAGCGTGTCGCGAAGTTTAGCACATTGCGAGGTGAAGCCAACGCATATGAAGGCGCGAAAGCTTTCTTAGGAGCATCTCGACTTTGGTTTTGCTCTTCAGATGCAGTATCCACCTGAGTAGGGTTTAAGATGCTATGGACACCAAACGATCGCGAAGACCTCTGCTCCACAGACGGTGCTTCTGTAGCAAATTCTTGCTGGTCCGGCGGCACCGAAGTCACAGGAGGGCTGCGACTCGGTGCGCTGCTGTATCCAGTACCCCACGATGACGCCACTGCCGGTGTTCCAGCGCTTAGGGTTTGCGATGATGATTGTGTCGGGTTAGGCACATTTGGTCGACCATCAAGCGGGAGATTGGAGGAAGGATGTGACGCAGTGGGCCTCTGCGACATGTGATTGTGGTCCCTAAAGAACTCCTTGTCTCGCGAGCCGGAACATGGACGCTTCCTCTCTCCCTCCCAGCGACTTTGGCCCTTCTTTAGCCGCAGATGAGAGAGAGAGGTTTGGATGGACGCGTTGAACTCTCCAACCCGCGCTTCGATGGTCGATGGAGAATATCGGCTTGGGAATGTCGGATATGGTGACCAGAGAGTACTGACTTTCGACGCAGCCACGGCGGCGAATCACGAAGGCCAGATCAACTCTCTAGCAAGTATAAGGAATCAGGTTCGGAGGTGTTTGATGGGCAACGTAGGCAGCGGGGCACAGTAAGTAACAGAGCTGTGCAACCGTTCCAGCCAGATGCAAGATGAGCTATAGCACAAGGATGCAGAGCAGTAGAAGGAGGACGACAGCTTGGGGTGGGACAAGAATGTTAGAGTGAGTAAAAGCAATTCGCCTCTCGTGACTCTCGCATGCATGACCAGTGATACGCTTGGCTAAGGATTGGTTTGAGAGCGGTGTACAATAGGGCCATGATGACACCGCTTCGCTCGTCAGATCGTTTAGTCCTAAAAACGGGCGAACAATAGGTACTCGTCCTTGCTGACGGGGCGACGGGTTCGCGGAAGCCGGGAAGGAATATTGTTAGCATCGATCACTGGTAAATCTCCACCAGGCTGGCGGCCTGATCAACCTGTTGAGGGTGATGTATAACTTATTGTAGTCATGTTCTGAAGCTACAGTACCAGCCTGTACAGTACTGTAGCTGTTCTGTGTGGAATAGGTGCCATGTACAGCTTGCCTGCGCTAATGATTGCTGGCATGTTGGCTTCTTCGACTAACTTAGCCCCGTATGCTGTCTGCTTCCAGCAACAGGGTTCAGACAGGGATCATAGCTCCTGTGAGACTGAACCTTTTTATCCCTGGTCCACCTCCAACCCCCCCCCCTTCTGCACGGGATGGCCAGTTGGTTCTTGGAATAGCACCTTAATCCGTTTTGCATCGGTGCGGAAGTATCTCAGCACCGTAAGTTTGTACGAGGTACAAGAAATTTCAATCCGTACACCATCAGGAGAGATTGAAGGGACTGTGGTGGGTATAGCCTTTCTGATCCGCGAGCGACCCGCTGCCCTTCTCCAGGGTTTCTGTAGAATGGCCGCTTTGACTTTTGTGCTCACTGACATTGCTGGCACTGGCATCCATCTCCAGCATGTCCAAAGTACCTATGTACAGTACAGTACAAGCTTGCAACGGATGGGAATTGAAGTGGACGCTGTAAATGAGAGAGAGGTACATCTTGGAAATTATAGGCTGAGGATATATTATCTCGAGCAGGCACTTCAAAGTACTGGCTCAGTCTCTGAAGGCTTGAGATAGTGTGTCATCTCCTCCTACTACTGACGACCCGCAAGTACAGTATGTACCAGAGGGTTGGAAGATTTTGGTGCCGCCTAACACGCCGTATGGTTACTTCGTAGGTACCGATCGAAACAGTGCCCGTACCATAGGTACGACGAGGGTAACCGGGATACAGGATGGCGATTAGCGATAAAGTGATATGCAACCTTCTGTTGCCCCAGCGGAAAAGCAACACGCAGCATCGAAATCCCAGATGACGCTATGATTCGTGCCAACAATCTTCCGAGATTTTAAAAAGGCTGCTGTTGTTTGACTTGCCCTGCGCTCAACGTTCGGGAAAGGCCAATCTTAGCAATACCTGAGGGAGGTATTCATTTCATTTCGATTGGCCTTCTAGCGCCGTGGCTGCAATTGAGCCGAAATGACTTGATATCGCTCCCACAAGTGCTTGCGCCCAGTCCAGGACTGGCAAGCGATGCGTTAGTGTACGAGCATCCGTAGGACCGTACTCTCATTCGCCGTGACTGATGCTTGGGCGCAGCGCAGGATTGCGTCTTCTGGCCTTGTGGCCTGCTTCGGATGAGACCCATTGAAATGGTTCCAATGACCACGACCAGGCGCGGCCGAGTGAGAATGACGGTCGACAAGCTAGTTAACTAGGCGAAAGAGCCTACCAAGGGGAAAGTGGACAGCGCCATCGTCCGAGCGTAACTTCTGTCGTTGCTCTGCATCAGCATACCTTTTGCCATTGGTTCCCATCTTTGATCCTAGCCTCATGCATACACGGTCATGTGCTGGTGCACCATCAACCTACTGTGCTAAGATACCCACTGGAGGGGAGAACGTTGATTGCTGTACGTGCATATGTCTGTTTTGAAGAAGTGTGATTAGGGTTGCCAACGCATACGACACATAAACGACGATAAAAACATTGACGGGCAGCGACAACAGACTTCTGTCGTGTACCAACCAAATTGATTGCGAGATCCTCAAGGGAAAGTACTGTAGGAAAGCTTGCCTCATCAATGATGTGCACCAACGTAGGTATACTCTGCATGAGGACCAATTTCCCGTCCACCTCTTGTGGCGGACAGCCCCCCGTTGGTGTCTACATGGCGTACAGTACGAAGGATTGATCCCTGCAAAACAGATCACTTAAAGTGCCCAGTGTGCCTGTTGTTCATCCCATGTTCGATCCATAGGAAGCTCATCACGTCCAACAATCACATACCTTGGATTCCGACCCGATCTGCCGCCATACAGTATCCCCATCATCGTTTCGATCGCAGCAGCCGATAAATGAGCGGAACATTCGTCGAATGATGTGCATACTAACTCATAGCGCTGGATTGCGGCCCAAGTCCCATACTGTCACAACATCCCGTGGGGTATATGTACCAAACTTGTCGCAATGCAAGAGGATGAATATCCTGCCTTGAAATACTGCGCGGTCTGCGAGAATGTGTCTTGACCATGATGTTCTGCACCGGATCGTATTACTTCTATCCCTGGTCATCTTTCACTCCTTGCGACTGAGTTTCGAGCCGGTCTCCGTGAACCTCGATAGTGTACAACAAGGCTGCACTACCGGAGTACTTAACTGTAGGTGTACTCAGTACCTTCCAGCAACCGAGTATCCTGAGCCGGCAGACCCTTGTGTGGATGCAAGTTTGACAAGGCGCTATGGGGCCGCTTTGCCAGGACAAATTCATTCCACACCGCTGGGAACCGTCTCACTGTCCGTATGGGCACTCGTAGGAAGAGCCTAGGAACAAGCAGGGGGGTGGTCACAAGCGGGCCAGGAGAGACTTTGGCCTAGAAAACGATCGGAGACTCGATAAATTTGATACTGCGAGTGTTCAGGCTGTTACCGAATAAGAGTGCCAATCCTGTGGTAATAATGATGATTAACAGCTAGAGTTTGGGGACCCTGCAACTGTGCGCGAATACTTCCAGTTTCAAATATTCTGGGATAGTATCAACAGCTGATGCCGTGAGCTACATCTATATCCTGTTGTTGAGCTTGTAGCCGTATTTGGGCACGTGAAGGTTAGGGCACTGAAAGACCTCAAGTAGAAAATCCCCTTCCTACTGCCGGTCATGGAGGCCGTGAACTGGCGCCAGCCTTCGGTAGCTTTACACCTTGCGATAGTCTGAATTTGTTCACCGGTAGGCCTTGAACACCAACGTTGACTCTGAAGAGGCTGCCGGCCAATTTGGTAGACTCTGGGTACTGTTCAGGCGCTTCTTCCTCGGCTGAAGCGATGAACAACTCCTCCCCTGTAAAGCTTGGGCATGTGATACAGCGCGTTGGTAGGGAGATCTCTCCCACTACATTGCCGGCGGGCGAGATACGCAGAACCTTCCAACCACCATAGGCAGCTGTCCAGAGATGGTCCTCGACGTCAATTGCAAAGCCATCCGGCACGGCGCCTTCTTCATCTAAGTGAAAGAACACCTGGCGATCGGCGATATCGCCAGTCACAGGGTCGTAGTGGAATTTGTAGATGTTCTTCGTGACCGAATCGGTAAAGAACATAGTATCGTTCTTCACATTCCAACCTATGCCATTGGGTATGGTGAGGTCGCCCATGATCCGATGGAGTTTCAGGTCAGGATCCAGGCGGAAGAGCACCCCTTCATTCGTTGGTTCTTTCACCAATGGATCGTTCATCGCCCCGGCCCAGAATCTTCCTGCGCTGTCTATCGCCCCGTCGTTGAGACGCATTCTACAAACCTCAGTAAGCATTTCTGAATTCGCCAACAGCAGTTAGTGGCCACGCACCGCTCGGCTCTGCCAGGGCCATCTTTGTCGTCCCAGAGCTTTTTGACGTAGGTTAACTTTGCAGTCTTGCGATTTAAGACCGCAAATCCAAGTTTTGCTCCGACCATGATATCGTCATGAGACCCGTCTATGTTTGCAGTGACTCTTTGCAGCTTGTATTAGTATGAGGTGTTTTTGCTGATACGGATCCTTACTGACCCAACTGCTGCCTCAAGATCATAAGCCCTGTGTGAGGATGGCCCTTTTTTCAAATCGACAGAATGTAGCTTTTGCTTGACAATGTCTACGAAACGAAGCTGGTGCAAATCCTTCTCGTAGTAGGGAGCCTCGAGGAGACCGCCATCTAACTTGAGATAGGGCTAGGGAGGATTCCAGACCCAGTCAATCGCAGTCCCACAAGGATACAGTGCCAAGTGGATATTCTCACCTCTTCCACCGTCCACCTCTTGATGTCCGTCATCTTCGACTATGCCTCTCCTGGTAGATCCAATTCGCTCGGTCGTGTGTACTTTGACGTTGAGGGTAGTGACCCTGAGGTCACACCGCGCCAAGCTCTAGCGGCTACCCACTTTACCTATCGACAACGCCTTTGCTGATGGATCTACTTTGAGACGACTATCAAATCATAGACACCGGTCTGACAGGTCGTACGAATCAAGAGCGGCATGAACACAGAACACGCAGGAGATGCATCACTTGCAACTCCCTAACCTGCATACCTTACCTTACATATGCACATCGTTAAGCTTGCTGCCCAAGCTTTTCAGAACAGGGACAACAATAGCCGAATTAGAGCGACGTGGACATGCTAAGGGGGGATATGCTGCGACTTCAGCGCCGGATCACACAAGGCAAGGCAAGGACTCGACGTACAGCAGGCTGCCGTTGCCGCTGCCAAAGGCGCATAGGTCCAATACATATTCAGCAGCAGGTGACTGAAAGTTGCTGCGGGCAGGGATCATCGGTAGATACAGTAGATGGACTGCCACACTTTCCCCTCCATACGAGTACGTGCCTGGCAAGAGTGCGTGGGGAAAGTTGTGTGATATGTCGTGCATCTGCATCTGCATCTGCATCTACCACTCACCCTACAGCTACGTATGCAAGGCAGCCAAATGCCACTATGTATCCAGGCAGTCTTGACCGATTCTTAGATGCTCAGTTGCAGATGTCGTCCTCTCCAACACCCGATATGAAATCATTAGTCCGAAAACGTCGAATGCACCCCTTTCTGTCTGCATCTCAGCACTTATGAAGTGCAACTGTACGCGGTCAAGCCAACTAGGCATGCAGTTGAAGGCTTTTCTGGGCTCCCAAGGGTCGACCGGTTATGAGCTGAAGCTCTATTTCCTCAGCCGAGCTCTTGAAAGCCTAAGGTAGGATGGAGGTGCGGTGAGTCAACCGAATGATACTCCAAGTCTATAGTCGATCTCACAGTACACCCGTCCTTTAAACAACCATCCTAACTTTCAATTTGTCCCAACTGTCAATCTCATCCTTTTTGGCCAGGAACTCTGGCATGTCCCAAGTGCAACTGACGTACCTCCCCGCCAGCCAATCGCGCTTCTCTTGAGTCAGGTATACAATAGTATCTCCAGCCAGCTCAGGTGTATCAGTCAACGCTTTAGATTGTCAGTAATGGAGGCCGAGTGCGTAGTAAAGGTCTCCAATCAACTGACAGCTGTGCGTATAACTCGGCATACGTGCTCCCATCTCCGTCATTACACTACCTGGGTATACCGCGAACGCCAGAACCCCCCTCTTCGCCGTACTCGGACATGATAAACTCCGTAAACCGCAAAATTGCTATTTTGGACGTTTGATACGCACTTGCCCCGCGCCGCGTTGCATGTGCGCCGACGCTGGACAGGTTGACAATCTGCTTGTCACCGCCTTTCAGTAGCAGTGGTAGAAATGACCTGGTAACGAGATAGGGACCACGAATATTGACGGTCCACGTATACCACCACTCGTCCGGGTCGCTTTCCGTAATGGGCGTAAAGTTCTCGAGATAGCCACTATGAGTATGGTTACAATCTTCTCCCAACCATGGCAAATATATGATCATAACGTACGCATTGTTGCCCAGGATATCCAGTTTCCCGAACTCTTTCTCAATCTCTCCTTTGCTTGCACTCTCAATGCTGTCCCGGTCGCACGCATCGACCTTGACGCTCATGATCTTCGGTTCTTTCTTCCCTGCATCCCAAGCGGCTTTCTTAATGTCCCGCTCCAGTAATTTCAGATCTGAGCGCGCACCGATGGGCGATAGCGGAGGCGCCCGCTTTCGCATAAGAGATGGCGGTCGCCCGGCCTATCCCTTTCGAAGCTCCGGTTATGAAGACATATTTGTTGCTGAGATCTGATTTAGTGGCGGAGTCAATGGCCGTGTAGGTGTCACTCTGGACTGTCTTGGTAAAATTGAAGCCTTAAGAGTATCAATTAGCAAAGGCGCTTGCGCGGTCTGGATGAAGGACTCGTGTATACCGTTGCTCATTAATTGCTCTCCCATGTCTGCGGGATATTGACGAAGGAAAAGAACACTGAGAGCAAATGCATCAGGCGTGGTGGGCCCACTGTAAACCATGGACAAGACACAATGTCGGGGACATGCCGTTAACTCCGGTGCAGGCCCACGTAAAAAGATAGCAGTATACCATCCACAGTCACAGTGAAGATGCACTGTGCGACCCATTATCAACGGTGACTGCGTTACCAGAAGACCTGGTGGAGGCTTATATCCTTGCTGGACGACAGCGGCGGTATGTAGGTGGTGGCTTTTCTCTCTGCTCCAATGTCTGCGACGGTTATTTATAGAACTGGGTATTGGCCCCCAAGGCGGATTCAGAGATCAATGCAAGCATACTGTATCCCGTCGATGTCTTTTCTCACTCATCTTTCTACGACATGATCCTTGAGATAGAACACATGTCTCAAAGATAAGCTGCGTTCTGCTTTTCGGTTGGCCATTGCTAGTGTTTTCATCATTCTGTTGAGTCTTCCATTGACAATTTATCATCGCTATCGAACTACTTCCACTCCGCGACGAACCTCCAACAGAACGCGGTATAGGATCCAAGCATCGGCAAGATATCGACGATTATGCAGAGCAAGATGTCGTCTCAGGTGGTTACAACGTTGCTTCTCTAACACATGGCTTCGAGAGTCTGTCCACATCATCTGCGAAGTCGGGTGTAGATGAGCAAAGTCATCTTGTGCCGAGAGAGAAACTTTGCATCGACGGGACCCGAAATGTCTATGAAGAGGATGGCTACCTGCCCGCCAGATCGTTTTCGACCACTTCCCGACGCCGCCGGATTTGGAAACACATTTTGGTTGCAGTGCTAGCCTTCATTCTACTGGGGCTACCCTTGATAAAGATGGGGTATTGGCCCCAGGACTACGATATCTGTTCCTTCGAAAAGCAGGTAGCGGGTTCTTCAATTTCTGGAGCACAATCACTCTTCCGCATCAATATTGCATATGGACCATTGCCATTCTGGCTCGCAAAGTTCATCGACGTTGCATGGGATGTAGTCGTTGGGCGAGGGAGTCAAGTTTTCTTGGGGTGGATCAGCTATCGTGTCTGTACGGACTGCTTGATGTGGATCATGGAGAGTAGTGCTGTATCATACGACCTGTACATGACCCTCACCTTCTCGTGGACAAGCCTTGCCTCCCTCGGCCCCCTTCCAAGGTTTCTCTGGACGAGGAATCAGTTCTCCCACAAGATGGTGATGGTTTTGCTGGCGATCGATATATTTTGGGTCGGCATCCTCCCGTCCGTATTGGGCGCCATGACTGGATACTTAGCGGAAAACGACCGCAACGTGCGCCTGAGGAGCGGCAAGATTATTACTTGGGCAGATTATTTTCACGCCGAGCCGGTATATCTCTGTGGTTTCAAATGCAATGGGAGGCCTTTTGAAGATACGATTTTCCGTAAAGACGGGCCCAACGCAACTCTATGGGAAGAAGTGAGAAAATTGGACCATACTCAAGATCACCCTGAACAAGATGTTATCGAATACGATTATTTCGGAACGGGTTCAGCAGCGGATGAGATTGATCTGTTGATCAACTACCCTATCGATAATGATCTTTACTCTTTCGGTTATACGCTAGAGCCTGGTGTCGTTCAATGCATTGCCAATCAAACCTACAAATGGGGTTTCTCCTACAATCTCATCTACCTAGCCACGATCGGCAACGCGTTCTGGGTAGCAAGTATGTACGGTATCTGGGTCCACGTGAACCGGAAGAGTGAACTTTGCAAGAAAGGGCGCCGTTTATGGAGTTACAGGGCTGCGATTGACATGGCGGAAGCCGTGGGCCAGGATTTAGGGCCGAACATTTGCGCCTACAGTGATAAGGAACTGGAAACAGCGCTGAGGAGAAGGCCGCCGATCAAATATGCCGTTTGGCCGCCGACCGACGAGAATTGTACCGAGGATCGCCCCGCTCACATCGGGCTTTCGAGAGCAAAACAGGGAGGTGCCGTGGACTTAAGGTTCGATCAGAGCTATGGACACTTATGAAGAGACGGTGAAACGTGGAAGGATGCTTGGCCTTGGGTGGCCGTCGGACACCAACCGCTGCCGCCGACGTGACATGAAGACAGAGGTGGGACAATCCTCGATCCTCATCCCTTACAGACAAACCTCAAATTTCGCCCGAAGATGTAGATGCAACACCTCAAACACCCCACGACGACCTAGGCGTTCAGCGACTGACACTTCCTTCCCATCACGGGCCGACAGAATCCCTTCCAACCGTGCGTCCCGGGGGCGTGTGCTGGGGAGAGATTGCTTGGGCTTGGATCAAACCCCGTATGGCACTGTAAACTTGACTTGAGATCGGAGCAACAGTGCTCAATGCTCAAGCCCGCCTCGACAGAGTCATCTTTCCACCTCACTTGCACATGAGGCTGAGCAGCAATGACTGAGTGAAGTTTGTGAAGCTTCACACTCCTAAGACAAAGGAACATGAATGTTATATTTTTGATTTGGAAACACCCATTGGCACTTTCTGATCTCAGTGACTGGTGTTGTAATTCTTAGCAGGACTGCCCTCAGAAATTAGGGTAATACTTGACTTAGGGGTCAGCCATAGAACATGGCATCTGCCGCTGTACAGTAACGCTAAAATAAGCTCTTGAGCTTGAGCTTGGAGCACTTCATCTAAACATCAACCCCCCTCTTGCTACTCATCACACTCACGACTACACGCCATACTTCACTCCAATCATACTCGCCATACCTCAACTCACTCACCAACGCGATCGCCATCAACAACAAACAACACGACAAAAGCAACCATCATGGCTCGCCCCAAACGTAACGCGTCCCAAGCCGGCCTCGAGACCGCCACAGCAGCAACTTCAGTCGCGAAGAAAGGCCGCCGTAGCAACGGCCGAACTGTAACGGAGACAGCGGCCGCGACTCGGCCTAGGCGATCCTCTGCCAGCAACGGCGACATCGGCGCCCACGTCACGCCAAAGAAGAGGGGAAGGCCGCCCAAGGCCGCCTCTGCGCCGACGGAGCCAGCAAAGTCCCCGAAGTCCGGTGCTCAGAAGACTTCGAAGACAAGTGACGTCGTAAACGGCTCAAACACGCCGGCACGGGCAACGCGAGTGGCGAGCGCTGCGCAGATACTAGAGGGGGAAGCGCGCAAAGTCGGCGGGAAAGGCAAAGCGAGCAAGGCGGCTTCGAAGAAGACGAAGGCGCGTGAAACGGCAGTACAGGAGCGGAGAGGTTCCGACTTCTCTGTGGAGATTGCATCGGATAAGGTGGTGCGGGTGGTGGAAGGTCAAAATGATGAGGATGAGGACGAGGAGGGAACGTCGTATTGGCTTATGAAGGCGGAGCCGGAGAGTAGGATCGAGAAGGGGCGCGATGTCAAATTCTCGATTGATGATTTGAGACATGCAAAGGAGCCGGAGGGCTGGGATGGTAAGTTTCGGTTTCTCCGACTCGTTACCTAGAAATATCTGACACTTTTATTCCTAGGGGTGCGGAACGCAACAGGCAAGCACTGAATCTTGCTCTAGAGTAAGCAATGCTAACTAAAACAATAGCAAGGAATAACATGAGAGCCATGCGTAAAGGCGATCTGGCATTTTTCTATCACTCGAATACCAAAGTGCCAGGCATTGCCGGTGTCATGGAAATTGTCAGAGAGCACACGACCGACGGTAATCGACCCTTTCCCGAAGGTGCTTAAAATTTCGAAGCCACTGTCAAGACTGACTGCCTTGACTGTACAGACACCGCTTTTGACCCTGGCCATCCCTACTATGACCCAAAGTCCGTTCCAGACAAGCCTAAATGGGATATGGTGCATGTGGAATTCCGACAAAAATTCGACAGTCTCGTCAAACTGAAAGACCTTCAAAAGTTCTCGAAGCCCGGAGGAGTGCTTGAAGGGATGCAAACATTGAAGCAGAGCCGGCTAAGCGTATCGAAGGTGACGAAAAAGGAGTGGGAATTTATCATGAGCTTGGCAGATGAGGAGGCGGATCCTGAAGCCTTGGCCCAAGTCCCGGTGGAACAGAATAATCCACATCAAGATGGAACTGAACCTACAGGAGCACTATCAGCTACTGACAATGCCAACCCCGCGACTGATGGCGGCGAAGACAACCCAATGATTCTGGGTCCTAATGGTTCCTTACCTGATGGTCTTCAGGAGCACGATGCTGCTGGTGAAAAGGAGGTAAGCCTTGAGCGACAATCTGTTGCCAATGACAAGCGTATTGGGAACGGCGTGCAGGCGCAGGAGGCAGACGGGAATGCTGGAAGGGGTTCGAGGAAATCGAGCCGTTGATCTGACTGGATCGCTCAGACCTGTTGCTGGGGCGTAGGATAGCCACCCGACTTTAGTTGCTGATAGGCCTTCTGGATTTAGCGGCAATACTTGTTGCTTCTAAGACCTTTGTAGCGTGGCGTTGGTGACCAAGGTCTTCTGTCTCAGCAAGAAAGGCCGCGATATTGCTTCGTTAGCAACAAATAGGTCATTGAGCCAGAGATAGCAATGACCCCAGAAAACGCTCTTGGGCTGTGATTCTAACCCTCAATCACCGTCCGGTCGCAGGGCATAAAACCTAACCGGATACAAGCCCTTCGGAAAGCCACTCTGCAACTCCGTCTTCACAACCCTCAACCCCGCCTGCCTGAACAAATCCCGAAACTTCCCATCCGTCCTCGTCACACTACTATCCACCTCATCGAAAACATCCCTCCCCTCCCCATCCGTACTCATATTCTCCTTCACAACAACCCACCCCGTAGCCGTCACCCCCTCCCTACACCTCTCCAGATACCCCACCAACTGCCGATCCGTCAAATGGCCCAAACACCACTGATTCCAAATCAAATCGTACCTCCGCGCCGCCGGCCTCCACCCCTCCAACCCCACCACAAAAGCCTCCCCGACCCGCCCCGTCCCCGCCATCGTCGCCGCCGCCGCCGCCGCCGCGAACTTCGCTACCGGCTCCACCACGTCCACGACCGCGCATTCCTTGCTCAGCAACCCGGCCGTGATGCGCCCGATGCCCGCCCCGCAGTCGACGGCCCGCAGCGGACGACTCGGCGAGGAGAGTTCCGGGTGCTGGCGCCGGAGCTTGGCGAGGAAGGTGGCGGAGCCGCGCAGGTCGGTGCGCGAAATTTGCGGGTAGCCGCCTAGCATACCGGCGACGTCGGGGGTGATGGTGTTCCAGTAGGTCAGCGCGGCTAGGTGGTCGATGCGGGCGTCGGCCGGGGAAGAGGCGGCGGGGGCGGCGTCGCCCATTGTGGACGGATTTAGAGGCGCCGTCGAGGTGTAGCCTACCTGCCTTTCTATGGCCTCATTGCGCTGTGAAGTTTGGGCACCGTTTTTATCTGTATTCCTGTCCCTGATGAGGTAACGTGGGACTGTCTCAAACAGGAAGCAAGCGGGAAGTTTCTAAGGTAAGGTACCTTTGACTTCGGCCGAGCTTTGTGGGGCGGGCGACCCGGCTATACTCCATCAGGCAAGTTTATCCCTCCCTTATCGATAAGAACGGGGCTTCGAACTTTTAGGCACGACCAGAAGACGACTGGTTGACCCCTCTTCCCCTTACGAAATCCATTACTCTACAACTCCCTTGTATAAGTGTGGCGGACATTCCTCTCATGCAAAAGGGCAATCTCAAGTTCCTGGTAACAGCAACATCACGAAGTTTCACCCTGCGATCAAGGATATCTATCACCTCTATTACCGGCATCCGAACCTTCAGTACAATCAGAAGCAAGATGTCAGACCTTGTGGTAGAGCTGACGGCGCCTAACGGGCGAAAGTACAAGCAACCGGTTGGGATCTTTATCAACAATGAATTCGTGAAATCGAAGTCGGGCGAGAAGATCACGAGCATTAACCCCACGCAAGTTGCCTCCCGACGTTGCCATTGATTGTCGAGGAGAGCAAATCCAACTGATGCGACGATCATACAGCACCGAGACCGAGATCACGTCAGTCTATGCCGCTGGCGCCGAGGACGTCGACATTGCCGTCGCAGCGGCTCGCAAGGCATTCAAGGACCCATCATGGCGAGATATGGCGTCAACAGATCGGGGCAACCTGATGATGAAGCTCTCCGCACTCGTCGAACAGCACGCGGAGACACTAGCAACGATCGAGACATGGGACAACGGTCGGTGCCCCAGTTGCTCTGATTGCGACTCCCGTAGTCCGGTGACTGATGGGAACGATCTCTACAGGCAAGCCATACCAAGTCGCCCTGAACGAAGACGTTGCAGAGGTCGCCAGCGTACTGAAGTACTACGGCGGCTACGCAGACAAAATCCACGGCCAGGTCATCAACACCTCGCCCGCCAAGTTCGCGTACACGCTTCGTGAGCCACTCGGCGTGTGCGGGCAGATCATCCCCTGGAATTACCCTCTCGCGATGGCGGCGTGGAAGCTTGGGCCGGCGCTGGCGTGCGGCAACACGATCGTCATCAAAGCCGCCGAGCAGACTCCGCTCTCGATCCTCTATCTCGCCACCCTGATCAAAGAAGCCGGCTTCCCGCCGGGCGTGGTGAACGTGCTGAACGGCTACGGCAAAGACTGCGGCGCGGCCATCGCCTCGCATCTCGATGTCGACAAGATCGCCTTCACCGGCAGCACCGCGACCGGCCGGCAGATCATGAAGATGGCCGCCGTGAACATGAAGAACATCACGCTGGAGACGGGCGGCAAGTCGCCGCTGCTCGTCTTCGAAGACGCCGACCTCGACCAGGCCGTCAAGTGGAGCCACGTCGGCATCATGTCGAACATGGGCCAGATCTGCACCGCCACCTCGCGCATCCTGGTCCAGGACACCATCTACGACAAGTTCTGCGACGAGTTCAAGAAGCAGGTCCAGTCCGTCAGCAAGGTCGGCGACCCTTTCCACGACGAAACCTTCCAGGGCCCGCAGGTCACCAAGGCGCAGTACGAGAAAGTGCTCGGCTACATCGAGTCCGGCAAGTCCGAGGGCGCCACCCTGGCCACGGGCGGAGAGGCGTACAAGGACGTCAACGGCAAGGGCTTCTTCATCTCCCCGACCGTCTTTACGAACGTGAAGGATAACATGAAGATCTACCGCGAAGAGGTCTTCGGGCCTTTTGTCGTCATCGCGAGCTTCAAGAGGGAAGAAGAGGCGGTGGCCAGGGCGAACGATACGACGTACGGTCTGGGTAGCGCTGTCTTCACGCAGGACATCACCAAGGCGCACCGTGTGGCGAGGAATATCGAGGCGGGCATGGTATGGGTGAACTCGTCGAACGACTCGGATTATAGGATACCCTTCGGTGGCGTCAAGCAGAGTGGCATAGGACGAGAGCTGGGAGAGGCCGGGTTAGCGGCTTATACGAATCAGAAGGCGGTGCACGTCAATATGGGCACTAGGTTGTAAAGAGATGTTGGAGCCATGAGGGTGTGTATGAGCGATAAATCAAAGATTCCATTTCTGGATCAAAGTCGGTCTGGGTGCGTGATGTTTATATGACAGCTGTGCGATGGTTTGGCCTCTGGTAATGCTTGTAGATCATTGATATACCATGTTCCCCTATGGACGCTTCCAAGATCATCTCTTCTTCCTCCTGTCCGCTGCTCCTCGCCCGAATGTCAGTTCCTCCGTGATCGATAATTCTTCCTTCCTAGCTGTTTGTATTCAATCATCAGGCCGTCTTCGCATAGGAGGAGAGCTATGCTGTAAGCTTTGCCGATCTGCTAGCCATGTGACAACGACCTCCTTTGACAGAGGACAGGTCGGCTCGACTGCCTACTATTCTACACGAGCGGCTTGACTTTGTGGTGGCGGTTGTGTTGGTCTAGAATTGTGGCGTTAAACGCCGTATGGGAAGGGTAGGAGTGACCGCATATTTCGAAAACTCTCTCGGGGTTGAATACGGTGCTCAACTGTCCGACCCGAGATAATTGTTAAATTAATGGAATGTCTCGGCCACTCAGCCCATGATTTCCTGATAGCCGAATATCAGCATGGGTTGCTTCGTAAGAGCCTTGTGGGATATAAGGGATGAGTTACACTTGCGAATTTGCTTCTAGCACGGATTCTTGGGCCGTAAAAGACAAGGACCCAGGGTACAAGTGTAAGAAGGGCGCCCTACTGAAATATGAGCACATTCGCGTTAGAACAAAGCAACGGCGCAAAGCAACTGACCACGCCCCCAAGAAAGCTTGAGGCGCCCTCAAACGTCATGCGGCGGAACATCGGAGCCGTTATTAGGGGGAAAATCCCTCCAAGCATGTTTCTACCTGTGACTCGAGTATTAGTTGTCTAGTGTCCAGAAACCAGGGTTCCAGAATGGAACAATTTGCAGAGGATCCTGAACTTACAGAACGACTGTGCTGCTAATGCCGAACTGGCATACCGATGATAGGTATCCGCGAGGTAATTGAAGACTGCTAAATAGATCGAGAAGATACCCATGGTCGCACACCCCACGGCAAGGGTAGGCACGATCCAAGGGATGCTGGGGAACGACGTCCATCCGAACCTATTCCCACATCAGTCAACGCAGCTGTTCGGCTAGCCGTCAATTTTGCTTACCAAAAGAGACCAATTGGCATCAATGCGCTCTCGATGCAACTGAAATAAAGGCGGCCCTCTGGTGTCGAGGAAAGTTTCCCGAAACGCATGGCGACTTTTTCCTGCCATATGCTAAGGATGGTTGATATGATGGCACCAACGGAAATGGCTGGCCCTCGAGTGAGTCCGATTACGAACACGAAGACTGGTTGAGAGGAGTGGAGCCATGACTTACCAGCGAAGACAGCCCCGTTTTGTTCAAGGTTGAAACCGTGATTCGTGGTGAAAACCAAGGGGATGGCGCCGAATGTCAGGTAAAGCACAGCCCAGCTGAAAGCCACCCACATAGAGAACCAAAAGCACACTGGTTCGGTCAACAATAGGTCTGGATGGTAATTAGAGGCTGTCTGTCCACTGATCATAGCGCGTGGGAACCCACAGAATGGTCTATACAGAGAAACCTTAATCATCTTGGCGAGGCTTTCTCTTTCCTCATCCGATTTGACCTTCCATCTGATCCTTTGGCTTTCCGTCTTTCCTGAGCCATCATTGCACGGCATCATGAACCCTGAGAATCCGGCATGTTCTCTTTTCTCGTACCATGTGTTCAGTAGATGTGCTTTTCGACTTAAAAGTACACTACCCCTGGTTTCCTTGAAGAACAGAATCACGGCCAAGATCATAAGTCCGCAATCAATGACTTGAACATAGAAGACCCATCTCCAGCTAGTATGCTGGGCAATGAAGCCCGACACCAATGGTCCTAGGCCAGTGCCGCACAGAGCAGCACCGGAGAACAGAGCCATCGGGGTGTTCCGGTCTTTGGTGTGGTAGATGTCGCTGACCACTCCTCCTACCATGGTCGAAAAGGTGGAGCCGCCAACACCGACGAAGAAGCGAGCGACGAGCATGCCGGGAAACGACCGCGTCACTGCGCAGCACAGCTGGCAGATCACGAACAGGATACCGGAAGCGACGAAGACAGGCTTGCGTCCATTGAACTCGGAGAACGGCGCCAGCACCATGGGAGCAATGGCAAAACCAGTGGTAAAGGTTGTGATGCCCACCAGAGCGGCTTCCTCGCTTACATCCCACTCTGCGGACATTTGAGCGATTGCAGGACTGTAAGCTCCCGCCGTGTAGGCGGTGACGACGGTGACAGCACAGGAGAGCCATGTAATGAAAGACTTCCGGGACTCTGACCAGGTGAAGGGGGAAACATAGTTGGATAGATTTGGAGGTTCAGGAGCAGCTCGTCCGTCTGGTAGTGAGGTTACTATCGTTGAGGGTGCAGGCAAGTCGGTCTCAAATGTGAGGTAATGATATTTAATTGACTGCTCGCCCAGCGAAGTTGAAAAAGCTGCCGTTGGGATAACATCCTCCTCGCCACTGTCGTTCCCTGTAAGCCTTCTGTCCGTGAATGACGATGGTTCTGTCTTCTCCAGACTCGGGTTAGTGTTGGCCGAGCTGACGCCATCCCGCGGTAGTTTGATCTCGGGTGTGGCCATGATGTAAAAACTGTAGTCGTGAACACCACAATATCAACTTGGACATTTGCAAGATTCAAACCAAAGTATCTGTATCTGCAGCAAACGTAATTGGAGCAAAGCAAAGAAAAAAGAACGATTAGAAAATACCTAGGTAGAGGTGGATCCATGGCGCTAAATAGGTAAGGTAGGTAGGGTAGGTAACACTCAAGCCATTGAAGTCATTAGCTCGTTGTGCCGGCCATCCATCCCGCCTGAATCTCTACTACAGTAGGAAGGAGGGTCCGTCTCAAGCAACCATCTCGATGCAGATACAGATCTGTATCAAACATCAACATAAATGCCCGGCCCTGCCTAGGTATCAACCTAGACATAACGGATAACAAGAAATGTATCCGGTTGGAGTAAACTGCAGTGACAGAGCCAACATGAAGTTGACTCGGACGAATCGAAAGTACAGGTATTGCAAACGGAGGTTGCTTAAGACCGGAAAAGACCTTGGCTTTTTGCCTCTGGTAACGCCAATACGGATTCGGGTTGCCCAGCGTCTCTGTACAGGATGGAAGGCTCTATAAATTCATGTTGAAGTTAAGATTCCTCCAGGGATCTCTGCAGATGGTATGCTGAATAATGTGGATTATTGTTAATCCAATGATGCCATTCTGCCGGGCGGTGAAGCCGATTGCGTGATTGTTTTTACAAAAGTCCATATACTCTGTGCTTTTGTCGGAGACTTCCACCGATTTCCTGGCATTCCGACTGCATCCAAGCATTCTCAATTGTCGATCACTCTACTGTCTAATCACTTCGGACACGGCTTTTAAAAACCAGCAATATGGGTCATGAGGAACGTCCACAACCGTAAGCATCCTCTTCCCATCTGGTTAGGGCATGGGCTGTTTACAAACGGATGCTGACCTTTTACAGCTTGCGTTTGGGTAGCAAAGCGCCCGACTTTCAAGCTGAAACGACAAATGGGCACATAGATTTTCATGAGTTCATCGGCGACAAATGGGTTGTCCTTTTCTCCCATCCAGTACGCTTCTCCCTACTTCCAGAAAACCAACTCGGTCATGCACGCGGGTGTATAACTCTCGGCTCTAACCTTGCGCAATCATAGGAAGACTATACCCCGGTGTGTACCACTGAACTGGGTGCATTCGCCAAGCTGGAGCCGGAGTTTACGAAGCGGGGCGTCAAGTTGATCGGTCTTTCGGCAAACACAATTGACAGCCACAGCGGGTGGATCAAGGACATTGACGAGATCTCGGGCAGCAACTTGAAATTCCCCATCATCGGGGATAAGGAGAGGAAGGTGGCCTATCTGTACGACATGCTAGATCACCAAGACACAATGAATGTGGACCAGAAGGGGATCGCATTCACGATCCGGAGTGTCTTCATCATCGACCCCAAGAAGACCATCCGAACTATCCTCTCATACCCCGCATCTACAGGCCGGAATTCAGCGGAAGTCCTCCGAATTGTCGACTCGCTGCAGACCGGCGACAAGCACAGGGTGACCACACCGATCAACTGGGTCCCAGGTACGTTCATCCTCCTGCATAAGTGGGCTGTGCCAGTGTTTACTAAGAAGCGATAGGCGACGATGTCATTGTTCACCCAGGTGTCAGCAACGAGCAGGCGAAGGAGATGTTCCCTAAATTCAAAATTGTCAAGCCCTACCTAAGATTTACGCCACTACCTAAGGAGCAGACAAGTGTAGCAGCTTAGATGACGGGTTACTTTTTGGCGCAACGGCGTGTTTGTGTTAGATAGCGAACACTCAAATCCTAGGCTGCAAGAATTGTTCGTTGTTTCGTACCCAAAGTTCTTATACCCCCGAGAGACCACCACGAACATTTATGGGTTTGAGTCGTGTGAGATTGGCATTGCTGCAAACCACCCGGAGGAACGCTAGCTTGAGTCGAAGAAATGCTCGCTTTGAGTCGAAGAGTTTCTCCAGCTGGCAGACATCGAGTTGGAGTCGACAGACCTTCGTGTATGGTGGAGCTCCCCGTCACTCTTTTCGAGTCTCACGTACAGATATTCAAGGAAGCTCTTAGTTTGTCAAGGAGCATAAAATCCTGAGGCCTCCTATGCACATGTGCAGAGTCAGAGTCTCAGTTGAAATTCTGAACTTGTTCCTGATGCGATGTAGTGCTCCAGCATTTGCATATCGGCATTGTATGGAGACCTAGTCCATACCAGCGGGAACCCAGCGCAAATAGTAACGCACATTAAGGTAGATACTGACGCATTGCTACCAACTCAGCCCCGTCACAAGTGTAGTATTTGCGTATGATATTCTTAAGATCTTGAAAGATAAAGCTGTCTTTCCCTGGACGGAGTAGGACAATCATCCAGACACGGGATTCTCATAGGATTGTCACCGGGGAAGATACACAAGCTAAAAAAAGGGTGTGCCCGCTGAATCATGTTCTCAGGATACTAAAATTGTGCCTTAGAATCATGATATGGCAGAGGCAGTAGATGATTCAAATCTTTCATGGCTTCAGGTAAGCTCCTTGGGTCGATCATGCCACTCTGGCGAGCTTCACTCTCAGTCCAGAATGTAGCATCTGGCGACTACAAAGCTGGGTAGGAACAGAGCAAAAATTTAATATCGCCACTTACAATCTTTTGAGTTCATCTTACGTCTGTAGCGTTAAGATAATCAATTGATTGATTGATTGATTCATAGGTGACTGAGGCTGCCTAGGCTGCCATACACCACATAACTACAAGCAGCTAGCACATACTGATCTTATCCTCATTACTTAATCTTGCTGTCATCATCACTGTCATCTCATCTTAACTTTCTCTAAACTAATTAATACAAATTCTGACTTTGCTCTCTGTAGTTTCTTAGTTCTCTGTATTTTTCTTAATTTTAATGCTTATTAATCTTCTTTTCTTGTGATCTAATGTTAATGTCTTTCTTTCATCATCATCAATAGAGAATAAACATTGCTGTAAATAATTAATTGTCTTTTCTGCAGTTCAAAGCATGTAAATGTTGAATTTTTTATTTTAAATTATGTTTAAGGTCTTCAGATCTTCTGATGTCTCATTTATGATTTGAAATTGTCTCAGAAGATTGCTTCATAACATAAATATAATGATTGCTTTAATTAATGCTGAATCTCATAGAATCTTCTTTATATCATTAATTTGTTTAAGCAGCTCTTTTTATAGATTCTGTGTTTATAAGCATTTCATTAACACATAATGAACTGTTTAAATGCTTAAGTCACAGAGACATTGCAGTGAGTTTATTTTATCTATAATGTAAAAATAATAAGTTAAGTCAGTCTTTCTGATGTGTAACTGTATAATAAGAAAGCTTATAAATTATTATAGTTCTGTATATTTATTTAAAACTCTTCTATCTGACTGCTGTTTCATGTTAAATATAATTTATTCAGCTTTTTCATTTATTTAGTCATTAACTCATTCTCTGACTATCTGTCTGTGAAATCTCATTTTACATATAATCATTAAATGTCAAATCTATTGAAAGAAAGTAGATATTCATACTATATTATATCATTTAGTGAAATCTCTAAATCATGTTGCCTATGAGCATGTCTTGATTAAGAAAGTTACAGAAAAAGTAAAAAGAATGTTGACTGCAATTAATGTAAATAGAGTCTTCACTTAGTCTTTAATGTTAATTTTATTTTACTTCATAAAAGCAGCTAAAATACTGTTTCTCAACATTCTTACTTAATGAGACTGTATTTATTGACTCTCACTGATGACAAACATTAAATGACTAAACACATCATTAAGAATTTAACAAATCATTTAAGAGTTTAATTAATCATTAACAATAAGTTTTATGAATTTAATGAATTACTTAAAGATTCATTTAAACAGAAACTTAATAAACTCATTAATAATTATTTCTTAACTGAGCACAAAGTCTATCTGAATCTAGTTGTGCTTATGCAGATTGTAAATGTTGTAATAGAAGACATTGATGTGCTTTAATTATTTATATATATATACATTTTTAATTAAGATTAAAACAGCTTAATTGTCTTCTTTAAACTGAATAAATAAAGATACTTGATGAGTTTTATTCTTTTAAATGCTTACACAGTGTGAATTAACTTTAAAATATTTATTTATATTTATATTTTTTAATATCTATTTAAGTCAGATCTCAGTCTTTATACACATTAACATAATTATATATTTAATCTCAGTGATTAAGATAACAACAAACTTTTACTTTTAACTTATTCACAACACTGATTCATCTTTAAATATATAAATACACTTTAAAATTGATTTTTAATTCTGCTTATTTAAAGCATAGTTAAAGTCAGAGTATTTAAGCATTACTTAACTTTCATTAAAGCTGTACATGATACTGAAATTGATGATTAATCTTATATATTATAATAATTTCTTAAATACATATTCATGATGCTCTGCAGAATTGCTGAGATATTGACTTAATTAATTTAATGTGAAGATAATATTTAATTAAATATGAATTACTGCATACATTAAACTTTTAATTATCTATTAATACTGTCTTTAATCTATTCTTTGATCAGTTAAGTTAACAAAATAAAAAACATCATATTTATTAAATGAAATGCTGATGACTCTATGCTTATTAAATTGCATATAAAGATTCTTTAATATCTTATTTACATAATGAGTCTAATTCAGATGCAGAATTCTCATTTTACAGTTGTGTATAACTTAAATATTAAGAATTTTCTGTATCTTTCTTAAGTTCTTGACTTTAAATATGTTCATAAGAGCTTGCTTAAATCAAAAAATATATAGTAGATTTGCTGAAGTCACAACAATATTGTTTATATAAAGAAGCAGCATAATTCTTTTAATGCTGTAAAAAAGAAGACAGAAATCAGTTTTACTTTAATGAAAACTTAATTTAAGTAGTTTAATGACACATTATTCATATTAGTTCTGTGCAGCTTACTTAAGATCATAAAGGCTGTGCAGTATGTGCAGAATATGATTAAATATGACATTAATTTTAGAAAAAAATGTTATATAGATTGTTTTCTTTAAAAAGAATTTTATAAAGACATTATTAACATTTACTTGATGACACTTTAAATTCTTGAGTGCAATGATAGTCAGAAAGACTCACAGAATGTTAAATTTAACAATAAGAATAAAGATATTTTTATAATTAACATTATATGTCTATAAGAAGTCTCTTGTCATAAGTTTTGTCTTAAGCTTATTTAAGAATTTATTGATGTTTAGCTTGAATTTAAAGATTCATTTACTAATTATAATATTGACTTTTCTTAATGACACAGTCTCTTTTTATGTTTCATTTGCTGTTAAGACTGTCAGCTTCACATAAATAACATTCTTTTACATTTCTTCTTAGATTGAGTCTCTCACTGCTTCAGCATAGATAACAGATGTTAAAATGTTAAATTTAATTACAGAATCTTCTTTATCTATAAAGAATGCTGTAAGTGTCAGCATAACTCTTAATATTTTAATTGAGAGCTTATCTACATCTTAATTGTTGTCATCATTGTTTCTTTTTTATTTCAGAATCTTAATGCACAGAAAGATTCTGACTTCTTTAAGTATCATTATTTTAATTTAATTAATGTTAATCTTCTTATTTAATGACTTATCTAGATTGACTATAATTAACTTGATCTCATGTTGTTTATCTTAAGACTTGTCAGCTTTAATTATAATTAAGTTAAACTACATTTTACTGTTTTAAGTTATAAATGTCTGATCTAAAGCTGTAATCTTTACAATAATTGACTTCTTCTGTAAATATTTAATAAATCTTCTATTTAAAAAAACATTTAATGTCTACTGTTGCAGTCTAAGATCAACAGTGTTTTTCTTTTCACTTTTAACAAACTTCACAGCATAATTCTTGATGATACACTTAAGATCTAAAACTTAAAGCTGATACTGCTTTATAATTTTTTTAATGTAGCTTATAAAGACTCTTACTTGTTCTTAATTTATAAACTTATTGCATCTATCTTTAAATAATAACTTGAGATCAATGTAGCTGTAGTATTTGCATTTTTATATACAAATATAATTAATAAATAACTTTACATCAATGAAAGCTTTCTCAAGAGTTATTTATTTGCTGTTAATTAAGAAATTAATTGCTGTTTAATTATAAAGATAAGCATCTGTCTATACTGTCTGCACTTAGAACTTTATTGATAGTTATATCTCTTTAATTATAATGCACACTGAGTTCTCAGTGATTTGAATGACTCTTTCAGCAATGTCATTCTGAATTGACATGTAGAGCATTATGTATTGCAGTGTAATGTTAAAAGATTTGTATCAGTCATTTAAAATAAACTTTAACTTCATTTTGTTGTCACTTTATACAATAAAAATCTTTGCACTAATCTAAAGTTCAGTCTTTAATCATCATTTTTGCAGTGTCTGTAAAGTCTCATTACATTGCTTTAACAATATCATTTACATCTTTCAGAAATGATTATCTACTATCTTCAGAAAGTATTAATATTCATTAAATGACAAGAATAATGAGCTATATATATCAATAAAAACAAAAACAAGAATGTTAATCTTTCTTTGACTTACAATATAATCTTACTTATTGATGAACTTAATTAGAACACAAATCTTATATATGTTCTCATTGTTCTCAACAATGAGAATTGACTTTTTAAGAATTGTTATTTTGTAAAGATTATGTAACTTTATAAAATCAAGATGAGCAAATCATCAATGTTAAAGTCTGTAAGTCTTGATCTTTTCATTTAATGATATAATGTTGACATCTAAGAAGTTAATCATAAGATTATACTCATAAATCTAAATATATAAGCTTACATCTAAAGCAGCAGCAGAAAAGATGATCTTTAAATGTGATGTGTACATTACAAATATTAAAGCAAATTCATTAAAATTCTTTACAATATATTTAATTATATAAACTTTATCTCACTCTAATGCTTCTATTATAGTATTGCTGTGCTTATTATACATTTAAAGACAATATTAATTAAAGCTTTTATACAGTTTCATTTTGTATATCTGCTTTTTTAACAGAAGATTAATCTTAAGTTTAAATATATAAAGTGTTGAACTCAGTCTCACAGAATTTCTTAACTTAATTTGTATAATAATTACTTCACAATAATAAGAGTATAAATGTTTTTTTTAACTTTAATTTGCTGATGTTTCATTTATATGAGGAGATCACTGAAAAGTTGAAGTTAATTAATTATATATAAAAAGAATTTAGAATCTGCAATTCATTTAAATTTAAGCATTTTACTGACAGTCTTCTTAAACAGAGCAGCAATTTCATTATTAACTTTCTCTTTCTTTTTAAATTTAAAGAAGAAGTCATTATCATTATTGTTATTAACTTCTGCATCAAAGACTTTATATCTCTTTTCTTTTTCTTTATAAACTGACTTTTAATACAACTTAACTGCAGTCAATCTGTACAGCTTGACTACAATTAATTTGCTTATTTTCTTTTAAATATTTTGTTTAATGTCAGAAAGAAATTTGCAATCTTTAATGAAGTGAAAGTTGTTGTAAAGAAAGTACTTAATAAAGTAACAAGAAAAATGATTACTGTTTAAGCTGAATGATCTATAATAATGTTGCTTAATATTAATTGTATAATAATTCAATAAATTATAATTTTAATTCATTAAATATTAATCTTTCTTCTGTTTATCTGTTCACAAAACAATAACAGTCTCATTAATCTTAAATTTAATCTCTTTTTTCTAAAGCTTTTATAAATCTTTCTTGACATCTAAATTGTTCTGAGTGTTGATGACATTGCAGATCATAATATATTTAATTAATAATACTTAAAGCAATATCTAAAATTATTGTTCTGATTTAAACAACTCAGTCATGTCAGACTGAGTTGTAGTGATCTTTTTGCTAAGTTTATTTAAATAAATTTATACTTCTTTAATAAATACATTCTTTAACATTCTATATTTAATAAACTCTGTCAAATATTGTCTCTCAGTCATCTGCAGCTTCTTTTTGTACTTAAACTTTAATATATTTTAAATATTCTTTATACTGATTTTGTTCATCAGATATTCTTAATTATCTGTATTTATACAGATAATAAGTCAATATAAGATCTTTATATCAATTTTCTGATTTCTAAAGTTAAGACTACTGAGAAAAAATGAATTTAAAAATTTACTGATCAGCATATTAATTGCTGAGACTTCAACAACATTTTATAGATCTTTTTTTATTAATTATTTTTTTATAAAAATAAATTATTGATTGCAGTTCTTGTAAGTGAGAATTGAGATAGATTGTTATTTTATAAAGAAGTTGTTGAAGTTCATGATGATGATAATCAGTACATAGTATAAGAAGTGAATAAAGTAAAATAACAATGTATACATTAAAGATAATATAAATAAAATAAATAAAAAGCTTTTGTATCTCTTATTTTGTAAAACAGTAATGCTTATTTATCTTAATAATTTATATTAAGCTATCAAAGAACAGTGCTCTTTAAGTAACTGTAAATGCTAATTTTTATTAAGATTAATTCTTTATGAATCTTTTAAATTAAATATACTTAGTTACTGCAGAACAGTGCTTTCTGAGCAATTATAAATGTTAATTTTTGTTAAGATTGATTCTTTGTGAATCTTTTAAATTAAACATACTTAACTGTCATAGAATGCTGATTCTGCTAAAGTTAAATTTATTATGAATCTCAATAATCAATAATATTATTAAAGCTGAATTGACTGTGAATCTTAATAATCAGCATATACAGCTATCATCAGTATGTTAATTCTGTTAAAGCTGAATTTATCATAAATCTTAATAATCAGTGATACTGTTAAAATTAAATTGATTATGAATCTTAAAAGTTAACATACTTAGCTATCATCACATTTAAAAGTATACACTTTCTTTAAAAAGCTTCTTGCTAATCTGAGCTCATAATTTATTGAAAGAAAGTAGATATTTATGTTATACTATATCATTTAATGAAATCTTTAAACTGTGTTGTCTATGAATACATCTTGATTAAGAGAGTTACAAAAGAAGTAAAAAGAATGTTAACTATAATTAATATAAATAGAGTCTTCACTCAGTCTTTAATGTTAATTTTATCTCACTTTATAGAAGTAGTTAAAACACTATTTCTTAACAAAATCTTTATGATCTGCTCTGCTTTCACTCATGTATTTCTTATTAAAGCTGTCACTTTAACTGTCTTATTCATCTTCTTGTTGCTTAGTACTTCTATATGTATTAATATTCAGTGTATTCATATCTGAATCTTTAAACTATGCATATTGAAAGAAAGTAGATACTTATGCTATACTATGCTATTTAGTGAAACTTCTAAACTGTATTGTCTATGAGCACATCTTGATTAAGAGAGTTACAGAAGAAGTAAAAAGAATATTAACTGCAGTTAATGTAAGCAAAGTCTTTATTTAATCTTTAACATTAATTCTATCTTGCTTATAAAAGCAATTAAAACATCACTTCTTAACACTTTCACTTAATAAGACTGCATCTATTGACTCTCACTGACAGCAAATATCAGATGACTAAATGCATTATTAAGAGTTTAACAAATCATTTAAGAATTTAATTAATCATTAACAATAAATTTTATAAGTTCAGTAAACTGCTTAAAGATCTGTTTAAACAGAGATTTAATAAACTTATTAGCAATTATCTTTTAATTAAATATAAAGTTTATCTGAATCTGATTATGCTTATGCAGATTGCAGATGTTGTAATAAAAGACATTGATGTACTTTAATTATTTATGTATATATACATTCTTAATTAAGATCAAAACAGCTTAATTGTCTTCTTTAAGCTAAATAAATAAAGATATTTAATGAGCTTCATTCTTTTGAATGTTTATGCAGTGTAAGTTGACTTTAAGATATTTACTTATACTTATATCTTTTAATATCTATTCAAGTCAGATCTCAATCTTTATATACATTGACATAATTATATATTTAATCTCAATAATTAAGATAATGATAAACTTCTACTTTTAATTTATTTACAACACTGATTCATCTTCAAATATATAAATACACTTTAAAATTGATTTTCAATTCTGTTTATTCAAAACATAGTTAAAGTCAGAGTATTTAAGCATTGCTTAATTCTCATTAAAGTTATATATGATGTTGAGATTAATAATTGATCTTATGTACTGCAATAGTTTCTTAAATGTATATTCATGATGTTTTGCAGAATCATTAAGATATTAATTTAGTCAATTTAGTGTGAAGATAATGTTTAATTAAATATAAATTGCTGCATACATTAAACTTTCAATTATCTATTAATACTGTCTTTAATCTATTCTTTGATCAGTTAAGCTGACAGAACAAAGAATATCATATTTATTAAATAAAATGCTGATGACTTTGTGCTTATTAAATTGCATATAAAGATTCTTTAATATTTTATTTATATAGTGAGTCTGATTCAGATACAGAATTCTCATTTTGCAATTATATATAACTTAAATGTCAAGAATTTTCTGTGTCTCTTTTAAGTTCTTAACTTTAAACATGTCTGCAAGAGCTTGCTTAAATCAGAGAATGTATAATAGATTTATTAAAGTTATAATAATATTATTTACATAAAAAAGCAGCATGATTTTTTTAATGCTGTAAAGAAGAAGATAAAGATCAGTCTTGCTTTAGTAAAAACTTAACTTAAGTAGTTTAGTGATACATTGTTTATGTTAATTCTGTGTAACTTATTTAAAATCATAAAGACTGTACAGTATGTGCAGAATACAATTAGATGTAATATTGATTTTAAAAAAAAATATTATATAGATTATTTTTTTCAGAAAGAATTCTGTAAAGATGTTATTAATATTCACTTAATGACACTTTAGATTCTTAAGTGTAATGATAATTAGAAAGACTTGTAAAATGTTAAACTTAACAGTAAGAATAAAGATATTCTTATAATTAACATTATATATTTATGAAAAGTCTCTTGTCACAAGTCTTGTCTTAAGCTTATTTAAGAATTTATTGATGTTCAGTTTAAGTTTAAAGACTCATTTACTAATTATAATGTTGACTCTTCTTAATGACACAGTCTCTTTTTATGTTTCATTTGCTGTCAAGACTGTCAGCTTCATATAAATAACATTCTTTTACATTTCTCTTCAGATTGAGTCTCTCACTGCTTTAGTATAGATAACAAGCATTAAAATGTCAAATTTAATTATAGAGTCTTCTTTGTCTGTAAAGAACATCATAAATGTTAATATAATTCTTAATATTTTAATTAAGAGCTCATTTACATCTTAATTATCTTAATCATCATTGTTATTATTTCTCTTTCATTTCAGAATCTTAACACACAGAAAGATTCTGACTTCTTTAAATATCATTATCTTAACTTAATCAATGTTGATCTTTTTATTTAACAACTTATCTAGATTAACTGCAGTCAACTTAATCTCATGTTATTTATCTTAAGACTTGTCAGCCTTAACTGTAATTAAATTAAACTGTATTTTACTATTTTAAGTTGTGAATGTTTAATCTGAAGCTGTGATCTTCATAATAATTAGCTTTTTTTATAAATATTTAACAAATCTTCTATTCAAAAAAACATTTAATGTTTATCATTGCAGTTTAAGATCAACAGTGTCTTTCTTTTCACTTTTAGTAAACTTCACAACATAATTCTTAATAATGCACTTAAGATCTAAAGCTTAAAGCTAATACTGCTTTATGATTTTCTCAATGTAACTTATAAAGACTTTTACTTATTCTTAATTCATGAATTTGTTGTGTCTGTCTTCAGATAGTAACTTAAGATCAATGTAGCTGTAATATTTGCATTCTCATATATAAATGTAATTAATAAATGACTTTACATCAATAAAAGCTTTTTTAAGAGTTATTTACTTACTGTTAATTAAGAAATTAGTTGCTGTTTAATTACAAAGATAAACATCTATCTATACTGTCTGCACTCAGAACTTTATTAACAGTTATGTCTTTTTAATTATGATGCACACTGAGTTCTCAGTAATTCAAATGATTCTTTTGACAATGTCATTCTGAATTGACATGTAGAGCATTATGTATTGTGATGTAATGTTAAGAGATTTGCATTAATTATTTAAAGTAAATTTTAACTTCATTTCATTGTCACTTTATACAGTAAAAATCTTTGCATCAATCTGAAGTTTAGTCTTCAGTCATCATTTTTGCAGTGTCTGTAAAGTCTCATTATATTGCTTCAATAATATCATTCACATCTTTCAGAAATGATTATCTACTATCTTCAGAAAGTACTGATATTCATTAAATAACAAAAATAATGAGTTATATATATCAATAAAGACAAGAATAAGAATATTAATCTTTTTTTTACTTACAGTGTGATCTTACTTATTGATGAACTTAATCAGAGCATAAATCTTATATATATTCTTATTGTTCTCAACAATGAGAATTGACTTTTCAAGAATTGTTATCTTATAAAGATTATGCAACTTTACAAAATTAAGATGAGCAAATCATCAATATTAAAGTCTATAAATCTTGATCTTTTCATTTAATAATGCAGTGTTGATATTTAAGAAGTCAGTTATAAGATTATGCTCATGAATTTAAATATGTAAGCTTGCATTTAAAGCAATAACAGAGAAGATGATCTTTAAATGTGATATGTATATTATAAATATTAAAACAAATTCATTAAGACTCTTTACAATATACTTAACTATATAAACTCTGTCTTACTTTAATACTTCTATTATAGTCTTGCTGTGCTTATCATACATTTAAAGACAATATTAATTAAAGCTTTTATGCAGTTTCATTTTACATATCTGCTTTCTTAACAGAAGATTGATCTCAAGTTTAAATACATAAAATGTTGAACTCAGTCTTATAGAATTTCTTAATTCAATTTGCATAATAATTATTTCACAATAATAAGAGTATAAATGTCTCTTCTTAACTTTAATTTATTAACATCTCATTCATATAAGAAAGTCACTGAAGAGTTAAAGTTAATCAGTTATGTATAAGAAGAATTTAAAGTCTGTAACTTATTTAAATTTAAGCATCTTATTAATAGTCTTTTTAAACAGAGCAGTAATTTCATTGTTAATTTTCTCTTTCTTTTTAAATTTTAAAAAAAAATCATCATCATCATTATTATTAACTTCTGCATCAAAGACTTTATGTTTCTTTTCTCTTTCTTTATAAATTAACTTTTAATACAACTTAACTGCAGTTAATCTGCTTATCTTCTTTTAAATATTTTACTTAATATTAGAAAAAAATTTGCAATCTTTAATGAAGTGAAAGCTGTTGCAAAGAAAGCACTTAATAAAATAATAAGAAAAATGATTACTGTCTGAGCTAAATGATCTGTGATAATATTGCTTAATATTAACTATGCAGTGATTTAATAAATTGTAATTTTAATTCATTAAATATTAATTTTCTTTCTGTTTATCTATTTACAAGACAATGACAGTCTTATTAGTCTTAAGCTGTATCTCTTTTTTCTAAAACTTTTATAAATCTCTTTTAATGTTTAAATTGTTCTGAGTGTCAATGACATTGCAGATCATAACATACTTAACTGATAATACTTAAAGCAGCATTTAAAATCATCATTTTAATTTAAACAACTCAGTCATATCAGACTGAGTTGCAGCAATCTTTTTGCTGAGTTTACTTAAATAAATTTATACTTTTTCAATAAATACATTCTTTAACATTTTATATTTAATAAACTCTGTCAAATATTGTCTCTCAGTTATCTGCAGCTTCTTTTTATACTTAAACTTTAATACATTTCAAATATTCTTTATGTTAATTTTGTTCATCAGATATTCTTAATTATCTATATTTATGTAGATAATAAGTCAATATAAAATTTTTATATCAGTTTTCTAATTTTTAAAGCTGAGACTGCTGAGAAAAAATGAATCTAAGAATTTATTAATTAATATATTGATTATTAAGATTTTAACAACATTTTATAGATCTTTTTTTATCAGTTATCTTTTTATAAAAATAAATCATTGATTGCAGTTCTTGTAAATGAAAATTAAAATGAGTTGTTGCTTTACAAAGAAGTCATTAAAGTTTATGATGATGATAGTTAGCATGTAGTATAAGAAGTGAATAAAGTAAAATAACAATGTATACATTGAAGATAATATAAATAAAATAAATAAAAAGCTTTTGTATCTCTTATTTTATGAGATAATAATGTTTATTTATCTCAATAACTCATATTAAGCTGTTAAAGAACAATGCTTTCTGAATAACTGTAAATGCTGATTTTTGTTGAGATTAATTTTTTATGAATCTTTTAAATTAAATATACTTAACTACTGCAGAACAGTGCTTTCTGAGCAATTATAAATGCTGATTTTTGCTGAAATTAATTCTCTATGAATCTTTCAAGTTAAATGTACTCAGCTATTGCAGAATGCTGATTCTGCTAAAGCTGAATTTATCATAAATCTTAATAATTAATGATATTGCTAAAGCTAAATTAACTGTGAATCTTAATAGCTAATATACACAGCTACTGTCAGTGTACTGATTCTGTTAAAGTCAGATTTATTATGAATCTCAATATCAGTAATACTGCTAAAGCTAAATTAATTATGAATCTTAAAAGCTAATATACTTAACTGCTATCACACTAAAAATATACACTTTCTCTGAGAAGCTTCTTATTAATTTGAGCTCATAATCTATTAAAAGAAAGTAAATACTCATGCTATATTATGCTGTCTAGTGAAACTTCTAAATTATGTTGTTTATGAGTACATCTTGATCAAGAGAGTTACAGAAGAAGTAGAAAGAACATTAATTGCAGTTAATGTGAGCAGAGTCTTTACTTAGCTTCTGATACTAGTTCTACTCTGCTCATAGAAGTAGCTAGAACATCACTTCTTAACAATACAGATCATTCACTTTCTTTATGATACACTGCAGTAAATATTGTTCTGACTATATGTCAAGCTTAATGACTGATCAGATTGCTGCTTAATTATCAGTATATATGTTCACTGCTTATAATTCTGACTTTAACTTCTTCATTACATTTGTTATACTTATTATTATAATCAGATCTTACAGCTCTGTCACATATACTGTGAATGTCTTCTTTATATTTATATATATTATGTATCTCAGATCTCACTTTAATATTACTGTTACTGTTTTTATCTAATCTTCAATGTTACTGTTATCTATATAGATGTCTAGTACTTCACAATCTCAACATAGCTTATTAACATTATATCTGTGAATCATCTTATCTGCATTGCTATCTATGTGAATGATCAGACTGTTTCATTATAATAATACTATATAGAATGCTCTGAATTTCAAAGTAACATCTGAGAAAAGTTACATCTATGTTTCATAACAAAGCTATAAGCATTTTAGTGAGTTCTTTCAGTGCAGCTTCTTAATGAATCTTGATCTGATTCTTTTCATTAAAATATATATTAATGTAATAATTATATAGAGCATAAATTTTCTCAGAGTCTTTTTAAGTTACTGTTTTATTAAGAAAAGAAAGAGTTTTATATTTAATGTTAATTTTACTGTAATGTGAAAGATCTCTGCAATAATGACTTCTATACATCTTTATATGATTGTCAATTTCTAAAGAATTTGTCTTTGTTATAAAACTGTTTTATGTTTACTTTCTAAGCTGTATTATACTGAGCAGCAGTATAAAATCTGTGACAGCATCACTGTTACATAGAGTCTTCATAAATTCTTAAAATTAAAGTTTTATGTTAAGCTCATCAATACTGTAAGATTCTCAAAACTTATTGTGACTTAAATTTAAATATATCTTAAATGTGCATCTCACTTTAAATATAAGTTCAAGATAACTCTCAGTACTCTGCATATTAACAATATCTATACTGTGTGTGTGTCAAGAACTAGCTTCACTGTTATATTAAATTTTTCAAATTAATTTGTAAAGTAAATGAGCTCATATTTAACTGAAGCAAACACTGAAACATAACTTCTTATTTACTGTTCTATGTAGCTATACACTGTATATAATGTTTTACAGTTCTTTACTGCTAATTTCTCTGTAATCATGATGTTTACATCATTAATTCAGCTTGCTGCTATGATCTTAAGCTGTAAGTCATTGACTAGGTCTAGCATGTCAGTATTGTAGAATAAATATAAAATAAATGATAATGATAAGTTCTGAAATATATTTATATAAATTGCAAAGTCTTCAAACTCATACTTTAATAGCTTCAGTATTAATGTTCTTTCTTTAAGAAAGCTGTCTATTCAGTTCACTATCTTCAGTGATAGTTGACATTTTCTAAGATTGTGCAGCAGTCTTTTGTGAAAAACATTATTAAAGATTTTTAAAATATTTAGCATTAATAATGATGTAACTAACATACTTAATTCTTATAACTTATGTATCTGCTTCAGAAGTGTGTATATTGTCTATTCAGTAAATATAATCTTTTGATTTCTCAGCAATGTCTTAAGTAGCAGTTAATAGATCTCTGTTATGTAGCTTATTCTCTGCATTATTACTGACTTTAAAGTCTTTCTTATAATGTTCAGAAATGTCATTAATTAATATATTTTAAGCTGCTGATAGTCTTCTTTGTTAAGCTTTTGCAGCATCACTGTAATTAAGTGTTTAAAGACTCTCAGATGTCTTCTGCTGTTCAGGCACATGTTGTACAGTGAGAGTAGTAATGAAGTGTTAAGATAATTAAGACTGAGTTCTGAGCATAAAATGCAGATTAGATAGTCTCACTAAAACCTTAAATGATTCTATATTAATTCTGAACTTTAAGATTTTTTGCAGAGCTAATAAATAAAATACTGAACTTAAGATTGTGTAATTCATTAGTAATTCATTATAAATCTATTAAGAATCTATTTGTAACTAATTAGTGATTAGAAATTAGTGTTTAAGAATTAGATAATTAAGATTAGAGAATTTGAGTTAGCAATATGAAATATATTATGCATGCATTTCAGATACATTAAAGTTAGAATTAATTAATTCAGAATAGATTAGTAATATATTCAAAGAATTTGAACCTCAATTAATCTTAAGGTGTTTCAAAAGGTCAGATGGTCTTCTGATAATCTCTGTCAAGATCATCTGAGGTTTTAGTGAGACCATCTGACATGTGTGGTCATCTGAGCGCCATCTTCTTAAATTTGGTCTAGCGGGAGAGTAGGACGGTGGCTCAAAGGAGCTAAAGACGCAAACACCAATGAGGATCTCACTAACTATGTACAATAGGTCAAAGCACTGTAATCATTCACAGATTATTGACACACGAACGACACCAATCCAAAGTCATATCCCCTCTTTACTCTCTTCATACGTCTTTGTCAACGACATCAACGAAAACGTGAGCACAATGGCCACATCCGCGCTACTCGACGCCGACTTTGGCTCAGAATCTGAGGATGACAACTTCAATCCAGCACCAGCTGATGTGTCGGATAACGATGCCATCGGTGAAAGTGATACCGAAGATGCTGTGAGGTCAAATGGTTACCCAAGTGAGCAGCCACGGCCGGCGAATCAGGGCGTTGGCCATGAGCGAGACGAGAAACATGGAGAACAAAGCCGACGTCGAAGTCGGGACGATGGAAACAGCGAAAACGTAAATGGCGCACATGATGTGAACGGAGATGGCGAGACTGGCACTGGGGTTGGCGACAGAGATGTGGACGATGAAGAAGAGGAGGAAGATGAAGACGAGGAGGACGAGGATGATGATGAAGAGGCTGTATCGGTGAGTTGGCGAAGTACAAAAGTGTGCAAGTGTATCACAGACAGGGCTAATTGTACGTATGGTGTAGGGACGTCCGCGTAAGCGTGCACGTCGGGATCGTCGCAACCAGTTCCTCGACATGGAAGCCGAAGTAGATGAAGAAGATGATGGGGATGAGGACGACGATGAGGAGCAACCTGATGGGTTTATCGCCGACACACACCCCGACGACCTAGCAGACCTGCCAGTCGGAGCGGAAACGGACGATAGGAGACATAGGGAGCTTGACCGTAGGCGCGAGCTCGAGCAAAGCTTAGATGCAGAAAAACAGGCTCAGGCCCTTAAAGAACGATATGGACGCAATCGGGTCGCTCCAACGGACTCAGTAGTAGTACCGAAACGCCTTCTGCTCCCAAGTGTTGACGACCCAAGTGTTTGGGGTGTCCGATGTAAACCTGGAAAAGAGAGAGAGGTGGTCTTTGGAGTTATGAAGCGCATCGATGAAAGAGCCAACACAAGGAACCCGGTCCCCATCATCTCTGCTTTTGAAAGAGGCAGAACTATGATTGGGTACGTCTACATCGAAGCTCGGAAGCAAGCGGATATCTTCACTGCTCTCGACGGCCTAGCCAATATCTACCCAAGGGTGAAGTGTGTTCTGGTACCCATTAAAGAGATGCCGGACCTTTTGAGAGTGACGAAAAGTCGACAATTACAGCCTGGAGGCTATGTGCGGATGAAGCGAGGGAAGTATGCCGGTGACCTTGCTCAAATCGATGACGTCGAGACCAACGGCCTCGAGGTCTCTCTGAGAATTGTGCCTCGTCTGGATTATGGAGCCAGCGAAGACATCAATGCTCCCATGATCGACAACGGCGTGAAAGGGGATGCGCAGAAGAGGAAGCGGCAAGGTGGACTGGGGCTCAACAATCCAGCATCTAGGCCACCACAGAGACTCTTTTCCGAGGTTGAGGCGAAGAAAAAACACCTGAAATACCTCCAGCCTGTTTCGAATCTGGACAAGAAGCACTGGACCTACTTTGGAGATACATATATCAATGGTTTCCTTATCAAAGATGTGAAGATCCAACATCTTGTCCCTGAGAATGTCAATCCTACACTCGAGGAAGTCACGAAGTTCACAGCTGGTGCGGAAGACGGAACTGAGAATCTCGATCTTGCCGCTCTGGCAGCGAGTTTGAAGAACAACACCGCTAGTGATAGCTATCTACCTGGTGATATGGTCGAGGTCTACGAAGGGGAACAGCAAGGTGTACGCGGTAAAGCTGTTTCGGTACGGGGTGACATTGTAACCTTGAACGTGGCAGACGGCGATCTAAGAGGTCAAATGATCGAGGTTCCGGTTAAGGGCTTAAGAAAACTTTTCAAGGAGGGTGACCATATCAAGGTCATTGGGGGAAGCCGATTTAGAGATGAAGTCGGGATGGTCGTACGGATCAAAGATAACAGAGTCACCCTACTGAGCGACCTCAGTATGCAAGAGATTACGGTGTTCAGCAAAGATCTGCGAGAAGCTAGTGATTCTGGTGTTGCTGGTGGTTTGGGCAAGTACGACATGCACGATCTTATCCAGCTCGAGTAAGGTATACCTCCATACGTACTGTAGTCTCCTACTAATACGCAATAGCCCGGCGACTGTTGCATGTGTTACCAAAGTCGATCGCGAGTCGTTGCGCGCTCTTGATCAAAATGGTTCTGTCCGCTCAGTCATGCCTTCACAGATTTCGAATAAGATCGAGAGGCGTCGCCACGCTGTAGCTACTGACCGTAATGGATCTGAGATCCGTACTGATGACACAGTCCGGGAAATCGGTGGAGAGCAGAAGCAAGGAGTTATCTTGCATATCTACCGCTCCTTTCTCTTCCTTCACAGCCGAGAACAGACGGAAAATTCAGGGATATCCGTTGTTCGGGCAACGAACGTTGCAACAGTAGCTGCAAAAGGGGGTCGTCTCACGGGCAGTGGAGCAAGCGGACCTGATCTGACGAGGATGAACCCTGCAATGCAAAGGAACGGAGGCGCGAACGGAAATGGAGCTATGCCTCCACCAAAGTCCCACGGCAGGGACCGTGCTCTTGGACAGACAGTAACCATCCGGAGAGGGCCACACAAGGGGCTGTTAGGGATTGTGAAAGACACGACAGACCTTGAGGCGCGGGTAGAACTGCATACGAAGAGCAAGACCATTACAGTCAAGAAGGAGACTCTTGGTTTCAAAGAGTTAGCCAAACCAGGTCTCTCGTGTTTCGTTTGCTAATATTCAATAGTCCTCTTACGGGTCAGAGCATTGACTATCAGCGTTTTGTCGGCAGCAGAGGCAGAGGTGCTCCTGGCAGAGGTGGCTTTGGAGGGGCAACGCCGTCAAGAGTACCACAAGACTGGCAAGGAAGTCGCACCCCTATGGGTGCAGGGAATGGCTCAAGGACACCGGCTTGGGGAGCCTCATCCAGAAGTAAGCTATATTTTTGTCCGCTGTTTAGGCTTCTTGGACTGATCAGATCATAGCACCCGCTTGGGCCCCGAATGGGGGACGAAGTAGCCATGTCCACACCCCACGCGAAAGAGTCTCAACTGACATTAGAACAGCACCTGCGTGGAAGTCGGACTCAATCTCAGGTTCTCGAACGCCTGCCTATGGAGCCGACGGTGGTCGGACAGCCAATCCGTACACGGATGGTGGTCGTACGGCGTACGGGGGCGCTGGAGGGGTAAGACATTGTTGGCAATATCTTCGACCCTTGCTCACAGTGAATGCAGAGAATGCCTGCGTTCAATCCATCATCACGTACCCCTTTTGGCGAGTCCGGTTACAGTGATGCCTTCAACGCCGGATCAAAGACGCCTTATGCCGATTTCGGAGGGTCGCGTACACCGGCTGGAGCCTATCCAGGAACCGCTGCGAATCACGACACGTGGGGAAATCGAGGTTATGACGCGCCTACACCTGGAGTGGTCGGTGGCATCACCGGCGCTTCGGTAGCGCCCACGCCGGCGGCAGCACCTACGCCTCGGTTCAATACCTGGGGAGGCGAGGCGGCACCGGAAACACCAGGGGCAGGACTGGCCCAAACGGCACCAACGCCTTCATCAGAAACTCCAGCGGCATGGGGAGGTGACGACGGTCCGCGCTATGAAGAAGGCACGCCGTCTCCGTAAAAGTGATAGGATTTGTTCAAAGTGGCGTGCGGGATGCTGTTTCTGGTGCTGTGTATCTGCCGTAGGGCACGTCGTTTGCTGATTTAAAGCGTCCACTAGAAGACACAATGGCTAGGACTCACGGAGCCGGATCAGGCGTTGCATAGGATAGTGGCTAGCATCCAAGCAGATTGGGACTGGCAGTGCACTGCGAGCTTTCTCGCTTGGTAGATAGGAATATCGGACACTACCCATCATATCTACGCTTATTCAGGTGCTCTCGAAGGACTGTGATTATGCCTGCAGCCGGCTGATTGATCATTTTAAAGCAAACAGATCTTCCAGTCTATATCTCATTAAGTATCTGTACCTTGAAAGACCCTCCCAAAGGCCCGACCATACCCGTATGCGCGTCGAGTCGACACCACAGTTCACGGACGACTACCTTACCTTACCTGTCAAGTAGACGTAAGCATGTAACGTATTACTGGCGGCGCACAAAGGGCCGGATCGGGAATAAATATACGACACACGATGTACTCGAACCGAATAAACCAAAATACCCCACCACAGACCTCGGCTTCCCATTTCTGACAACTTCACATCAGCATCATCAATCAAAGCTTTAAGTAGCAGCGAGCCAGCCTGGAAGAGTACAAAAGATCTCGGGTTGAAAGTCAAGCTTGGACGACGCGCAACCCAACTCGATGTGCTGCATGGAACACTCCGAGTCTCTGCCGCTAGAGAGAATGGACGGGACGGTCTTGCTGCATGTTGATTCGTGTTCTCCGTCCAGAGGGTCCAGCCTACTCATGCACGTCGCTTGCCTCTGCATCCTTGACCCATCATCGTCATCCGCCGTCAGGAAAAAGAGGTCAAGGAAGGCGATCCTTCCACATCACTTGACAGGTTCTTAGTCGCTCCGGCACGACACATAGCCTGCAGGACACGGAGCGGGAGGGAGCTGCCGATGGGAAGAATTACGATCATGTGATTTTATGGGGGGTCGACTCGAGCCGCGACTGGGTCCTATTTCCCATGTTTGCTGCGGATGCTCCGTTGCAGGACATGTCGCTCACATCCTACTCGACAGCATAAATCATTTGAGAGGGAAAAAGAGGGAGGCGCTGCTCGGCTGCCTGTGCGAGTACTTTCTCCTGCGGTGCATTCGTTTCAGTGGGTCGAAGCTTTCCTGGCCGCATCATTTCCTGCTCACATGTCGTGCGCTGGCACCACCTCGTCTGACGTTGATATCGTCTGTCACCAGCGGTTGTGTGGCTGCGCCGTCACTTATATTAACTGCCCGTCCCGTCGATGCGTGGTGGGAGAGTGCCCCAAAACTTCGGACGTATTTACTTGCCACCCTTCTCGCCTTCTCGGCCCATATCTGATGTAGTAGCCCCATTCATAGCCGGCATTCGCATGCCCACCGCTGACGGCGCAAACACGCCATGGGGAAGATTGAGGGCATCCAGAAACTCTCGAATGAACTACTACGCGACATACTCGACCATATCGAGGCCGATCCGGAAAGGTCCGTCAGTATCGATAGACGAGCGTATCTTTCGGTGGAGAGCTTCAAACCTCCCGCTCCTCCGGTCCCGTCTCAGGCGCAAGATATCGGCCACTTCCGACTCGTCTGTCGAAGGTTCGCGGAGTTGGGCATACCACATCAATTCACAAGGGTCACCACACGCTTCTCACGTGCAGGGTTCAAAAGATTAGAAGGGATCTGCGCAAATCAGCACTTGGCGAAGCATACCAAGAAATTCAGTTACATGATCCCGTGTTTCTACGTTGAAGGTACATAAGATCCGAGAACGTCTAAACTCTCCACTTTACTTCAGACTGACCAGGTAACAGGACGAGAAAGGATCGGTGAGCTCTTGCATGAGCTGGAAGACGACTCTCTTCCATTGGATGCCGGGCATTTCAAGCGGAAAGCCGAAGACCAGAAGAAGATTGTTCGCTCAAGCGAAGATGTCATCGTCTTGAAACGGGCAATGTCCGCGTTCACGTCACTGCAACACGTTCAGATCCTACGCCTACAGGACGAAGCAGATCGGCATCTCCTAGACTATATTCGAGAGAATCAGGAATTTGCCACTCAGCTGGTAGATTTGAGATGGACGCCGGCGTGTGTACACGCTACGAAGACGATCGGAGAAGCCCTACTCTACGCGCGCTCTCCCTTCAGTCGGTTTTCAGGACCCATGATGAATCCGCAGAGCGTGCTAGTGCTCAAAGAGAACCCTCCCCAGAAAGTGTCAAATCTGGCGGAGGGGTTGACGTGTCTGGAGCTGCATTTCGATGATGGCGTCGGTCTGAACGAGAAGATGAGGGAGCTCTCCGATCTGTTCAAGACGGTTTTCATGGCGGCGAAGAACATGCAAGCAGTACACGTCGGATTCCCGTCTCGGTCACCCCTGGCGCTCAAGCTCGAAGACATCTTTCACAACGTACGCTGGGAGAAGCTGCGGGCCTTTGGGATCCAGGCATGGCGGCTCGACGCAGAGGAGATCATTGCGCTAGCCAGGCGGCACCGTAAAACTCTGCGTGGTCTGCGTTTACGGGACGTCCTCCTGAAGGAGGGTAGTCTATGGAAGGACGTACTGGGCATGCTTCGCGAAGAAATGGAGTTGCTGGATTGGGTATCCTTACGGAGGATCGGGTACTCGGAACATTTCGACGAGATATGGGCTGGCAGCATGGAGGTTCTAGACGACTTCCCCGGAGGCGCAAGTGACAGCGACGACGAGGACGAGTTTCCGGCGCATCTCAGCGCGGAAGGCGACGATAACGAAACCGACGAAGGTGACGGATCTCTCGACGATGACGATGACGACGAGGAGGAAGATCGAGAGGACGACGACGACCACGGACCCGAGGCCAACGAGCTGGCTCTCTCGCCCGACACGCCCGCCTCCCTGCCCTTCTGCACCTGCGGCTCCGGCTCGACGCATCCGGAATCGGCGAGCGACTTGGACGACAACGGGATCAGCGTGTCCTACCAGCACCGAAAGCTGTGGGAGAAATGGGTCGTGGGGCGATGTCCGGAACACAGCTCGAACTAAGCAATCCCCGGCCACGAGCAGTCAACGAAGTGATGGAGCGAAACGAGACTATGTCATACACCGAGCGGACGGCGTCGGCTTGAAACTTTGTAGATATTTCTTGATTCTTCTGCTTCTTTAATGAATCTTCTGAATCGTTGCACATTTTTCAATGGAGAGACAGCGCAGGCGTTGCAGCGGACGGTACACATGATGCGAAGGCCATTTGGGGGAGATTGGGTTCGGCGTCGAGCACATTACCAGGTACCTTATCTGATCTTGAGACGGAGCAGGATGTAGATCAGTTCTTTCTGAAGTGCAGCAGGTGTGACGTATCTCCTGTGGAATTCCACATCTCGTCTGAGCTCAATCCTTTTAGACGGCTTGCTACTCTCCGGCTTCCCTTCCATGACGTTCATTGGCAAGGTACCCTACCATAATCATGGAACCCATCATTAACCAGCGATGATGAGTAGCCAGGTAATTTGTACTTCATCAGCCAGTGATGAATGAACAGTAAGAAACAAGGAGCAAAGAGGCACCTGAGGGGGCACTCCTCTACTGAGACGTTCGACGACTTTCGTTCAAACAAACCACTTGGATTGGGTTAGTTCGATTGGATCCATCGTCAGCTAGCGATGGAGTTAGATAAGGTAAGGTATGCTGAAGGCTGAAGCACTCCTCCGATCCTACCTCACGTAAGGTGATGGAGCACTCCCCTCCTGAGACGTTCGACGACGGTCGTTTCCAACCCCTCTGGATTGGGTTAGTTGAATTGGTTTTATCATCAGCGATGATGTTTGGCATGAGGAGGTGAGGAGTATTGCGCGGGAGCACTCCTCGTGGAGCACTCCTCCTTGAGACGTTCGACAACGGTTGTTCCAAACCCCGATCAGGCTAGTGAGCAACGCTCCGGGGGGTATCACCATGGGCTCCTGAGACGTTTGACAGCAATCACAGAAAATCTCCGATATCACCGTTTAGCAAAGTTCCAGGCTCGGCGTGGAACGCGTTTGATTTTCATTACAGTCATTTGAATTCTAACTCCGAGAGGTGACCCAGTACCGGCTCCCAGCTTTGCGATAGTGGATATCATAAGTCGTCTAATGTTGTCGACTGATACATAGGTACACAAAACGCTTCCATCGGTATACGGCATCGATTCAGTGTTCGAGCGGAACTGCACCTGCTCGATGTAGTGCGTGAGCCTGTGCAGACAGCAACTCGAATGCATCTTCATTCCTATTCTTTCGTTCTCGGACGTTTGGACGATCTGTCATCGCCCGCTTGAGCCATATCGTTCTTCCGCCGCCGAATCTCCGTACTGCTGATCTTGCATGCAAAGTCTTCCTTCCCGGCCCCGGAATCAACATCGCCCTCTTCTCCGGCGTCCAAGACATCTACCTCGAAGACCTCCAGCTCCGCCCAGCCCTTCTCGCGGCGTTTCTCATTCACCGCCGTGCCTCCGGCCCGCGTCTCGGCCGAGATGACCAGGGCGGAGATGGACTCGTCGGTGATGGTCGGTCCGAACGGGTCGGATATCTCAACGCATCTTATCTTCATATGCGGATGGAGCAACGTGACCTCGAAGACTTCCCCACTGGTGCTCGGGACACGCCTCCAGACCGTACTTCCTTTATCTGGTGGAGAAAAATCGAGGATCCCGATCAGAAAGTTTAGCACCCCATCCAACCGGTTACCCCAGCTTTGCATGTATTCTGCAAACCTTTTGTTCCGGAGCAGTTCGTCGCCAGTGATGCCTATGGTCAAGCTCTTCTCGCGTGTGTTCACAAAGCTTCTGTTACGTGACGAGTCTGGAGGTGGCTCTAGCACGAAGGCGGTCATGGTAAGTAGCAATTTGTGGCCCGCGTGCAAGTGGTCAAACGTCCCGCCAACGGCTACGGACTCATGTTTACTCTCTGACCGCTTTCGTGTCTGGGAAATCGAAAGTTCCGTGTTGCTAGCCTGCTTCATCTCCGTATCCCCAAGAACTATGACAATGTCGAGGTTCTCAGCTTTCGGAACGACTTGAGCTCGAAGACTTTTGAAATTCCTCAGGAGGGCTTCCCCTCCCTCACACCCAAAAGAGTAGACCCGCATCCAATCTCTGTCACATCCTGCAAGCGTTGGTAAGTCAATTAACGGGCCGGAAGGCGAGCTCCTCAACGAAGAGGGCTTCTCTGTGCCGTCGAATTGTAACTCTTGGGAATATTCGAAGAGAAACACGCGAACATTCACCCCGCCAGGACCTTCCACTTCAATACTCTGCTGCGCACAGATGATAGAGACAAGTCTGTATAGCCTCGCAACAAGCTTCTGAACGGAGTCGTAGATGCTGCTCCTTACGCTTCTGTCCTGTGTAGAAGAGAACACGCACGGCAATGCTATATCCAAAATCGAGGCATTGCTTGAGTGTGTAGGGAGCTTTGCCACTGAACGGAGAACATAGGCTAGTGGTTGTGCATATGCAGCCTTGAGGGCAGATGACGATGGAGGTGATGGTTGAGGAGGAAGCAAAAGCAATGAAAGTGGTATTGGAATGTCTTCAGAATCCATGGTTACTTATATGTGAGTCGAGAATGAGAATTACATGACTGACTTAAGTCAATTGTATCGAGGAGTAGAAGTGATATCCAGAAACATTCAATACCTGAGCTGCCTGCCCCGGGTGTTGGACGATATGAATGACTAAGCATCGCAAGGCACAATCTCCAGAGAACAAGTAGCATGAGGTAGAAGTCAAAGCATCACAACTTTTGGGCGTACCGGTCACGGGTTGGACCGCATTGAATGCCCAGAGGTGAATATGCCTCTTCCAGGGCATCACCACACTTCCTCGGGTTCAGCCTCACACATTGTTCCCTCGAATCAACCTAGTGCCGCGAGCGGTCTCTATCAAGCCGCGCACACTCTAGGGTCCGTAGGCGCCCCGACAGGGAATCTGCGAGTTGCGAATTCGAGCGCAATCGCAGCAGGCACAGATATTCTGTATACGCCGGGTGGAAATGTTCCAGGTCTCAATAGTGGTGGACAGACCACACCGCCAGCGATGTCTGGTTTGCCCGGTCCAGGAGCGCCCAATCCTACTTCAGCATCGATGTCCACACCCTCAAGCTCTGCACAGCAATTCGAAGCCCGGCGGCGAGGCCAGACGTTGGAGCGACAGCCTGAAGAGTTACATATGCCTTCGAATGCTGCGATAGGCCAGCACAGCTCTCGAGAGCCGCCTTCCCATACACAACAACTCCACCAATCCTCGCAAGATTATTTCACCGCTGGACCACCTGGTATCAGTCTGCAACAGGCAACCCCTCAAGGGTCTCAATTCTCTCAAACCACGTTAGGCCCCACGCTTCCGGGTGCATTACAAGCCGGCAACGCCGGGAGACCGGGTCCCCTATCCGCAAACACCGCACCTTCGACCGTGCCTACCCTACCCCACATCTCCACTCAGTCACAGCAGCATGCACCACCCGCTCGATCGTCCAACAGCACTCATTCCTACAGCTACTCCCGATCGAGTCCTCCTGGCCATGACCCACAAAAGTACATTCCATTCTCCATGACCCCTGAAACTTCAAAATACGCCTCGCCGCCGAATCACAAATACAGCTCGTCGCAAACGCCACAAGGCCTAACCTCATATTCGCCTTTGGGACTGTCTGATATCAGACCTCGTGCCGATTCAGGCCAATCTGATGTACCCACCAACGCCAATCCATACTCCTACGATGGAGCATCACCCACACCCACCAATAGCAATTATCTAGCACCGTGGGCTATATACGCTTTCGACTGGTGCAAGTGGCCTGTTCAACAATATCACGGTAATAGTTCTGCAGGCAAGGTAGCCGTGGGAAGCTACCTTGAGGACGGACACAACTTTGTAAGTATATCAGCCCTACTTTAGTGTGGGCGGAATCATTCTACTTTGTGGATTTGACTATGTACGAAGAGCTGACCCCCTATAATAGATACAAATTCTTGACACGCTAGTAGTACCTGAGACAGACGCTGAGATATCCCCTGGTGTCCCACAACACAGCTTGGATTTTATCAAGAAGGCAGAAGCAACTCACTCCTACCCTGTCACCCGCATTCTGTGGGAGCCGCCATCTTCACAAAAGCAATCTACAGACCTCTTGGCCACATCCGGAGATCACTTACGGCTGTGGTCGTTACCCTCAAGCAGCAGCTCTAGCTCCAACAATTCTATCACCCGTACATCCAACAGCAAGGACACGATACCCCAGAAATTAACCCCACTCGCCCTCTTATCCAATTCGAAATCTCCAGAACATACCGCACCCTTAACCTCTCTCGATTGGAATACTCTGTCCCCGAGCCTCATCATTACATCAAGCATTGATACCACATGTACCATCTGGGATATACCCACGCTGACGGCAAAGACGCAGTTGATTGCACACGATAAGGAAGTCTTCGACGTACGATTTTGTGCCAATAGTGTTGATGTCTTTGTCAGCTGTGGCGCGGACGGCAGTGTCCGGATGTTTGACTTAAGGAGCTTAGAGCACAGCACTATCATCTACGAGCCTTCCGAGAAGAATGACAATTGTACGATTCCTATCATGAAGTTCCGATTGTTGAGGCTAATGCTCGGCCTTCATAGCATCAAGTCCCGGGAATATGAGCCCGACGACAGCGCAGCAGACAATGTCTTATGCCCCTCCATTGTTACGGCTAGCTGGTACGTGTAAACCTTGCCGAGGGTTCAACTGCACAGGGCTGACATGCTGAATAGCGTCGCCCCATGACGCGCATCTTCTGGCAACGTTCTCGCAGGACTCAAACATGATCCGCATCCTCGACGTACGGCAACCCGGCCAAGCTCTGCTGGAGCTTCGAGGACACGAAGCCGCCATCAATTGCATCGAATGGTCGCCCTCGCGACGTGGGACCCTTGCATCTGGTGCCGACGACTCACTTGTGCTGGTCTGGGATCTCCTCAGCCAGGGAAACACTGCAACACTGCCGACAGGACTTAACGGTACCCAGGCCGGACAGCCAGCGTCAAGCACAGACAACACGAGACGTCCGGCTGCCTGTTGGCAATGCGACTATGAGGTGGGTAACATCAGTTGGGCACCACAGAGTATGTTGACCAGTCAAGGAGGCGATTGGCTAGGTGTCGCAGGCGGCAGAGGCGTTTGGGGTGTCAGCTTGTGATGGTGAGAGTGCTTCGACGCACTCATATGGTGCGTGCTGTTTTCCAACCGAGGTGCAATGGGGAGTCCAGATGCAATGTATGGTTGAAACGTGAGGTGTCTGGCGTCTTGGGAGCCTCTGGCGCTTTCTCATCCATTGGATTTTCAATATCTCGATTTGGGTGCTTCATTACTGCCACGGCACAGGGAACAGCCTTTGTTCTCCAGAAGAAAACATTGCTTTTCATCAAGCCGAGATCTTGAGCAAAGTACTACTTGTGGTCGCGATCTGGCGTCCATGATATGTGCTCAGCACTGTCTACTCCGCCTCATGCACCTACAAATACGAGATGCGGTGGGCTTGGCAGACATGAAACCTGATACCCGATATTCCCATGTGACCACGCGAGTCTGAAATTCGCTTCTGCAATACATACCACACTTTTGGTTCCACACATTCGTGGAACGCGCGGAGTTCCTCGCCGCGCGCACTAACCCATTAGACAAGGTATGGTTGTGGGGAGAAAGCCGAGAGTATTTTGGCACTGCCATATGAGAAGACATGAACTGACGCTTGGGCAGCCTTGACTCGACCCCACTTCCCCGATCGAAGCTGATCAAGTCAAACCCCGCCTGGTGTCAATTCACCGTAGCAATGATGCCCCAGCTCGCCGGTCCTTTTTTGCCCGTTTCACCGTTAAAGTTTCTTCTCATCCTGCAAAACCTCTTCTCGATGCTTTTGACCCTGGCGTCTGCCGCACCATGTTCGACAACGGGCGTACGGAGGTACGCCCAGCAACCCGCCGAGGAATTACCAGAAGTGAGCCCCTTTTCCCCCAGCCCTCAGTCGTGCTGGATCGCTTACTAAGTCCCTTCTCCTCCGCTCCTGCAGTGGCCGCCAATCTGCGTCGGCCCCATGCTACCCGAACACGGCATCAACGACGTCCGCAATTACCACTTCTCCGCCGCGCAGCATCAGGACCAATGGGCCGACATCCACCACGACCCCGCCCTTACGACCCTGCAAGCTTTCTGCACCGACACCGGCCGTGGAGCTGATTGCGCCTGCGTGGACATCGGCCATGGCAACCTCGTGCTCAACTGCGAGAACTACCTAGGCGGCTATCCGGCGCTTGAACACTGCTTTCGCCATTGTGAGTGTGGGCATGGCGTTCCCTGGGGCCTGCGCCGAGAGGGCGTGTTGGAGGTCCTGAGCATGACCGCGGGTAGGACGGCGGTGCACGTTGGCTAAGCAGGGTGGCGAATGTTGTGGTGCCGGATTGGATGAATGCGGGTGAGGTTTTCGAAGCAATGTTCGTTGCTGTCAGGAGTTTGTTTCATGTGCCTCCGGGTTTCGCTGGGACAGAAACGGCTAAGCAACCGAGCAACTTGCGCGCGGTTGAAACATCGGTTTCAAGATATCCCTCGTGAGTCGCTTATCGTTTGGTTTTGATGTAGATGTGTATCGCTGTATATATACGCAACGATGTATGCACCCTCCGTGCTGGTAAGGTAGGTAATCAAACCATCATCGGTCCCCCACATCGGACGAGAATGGATCCATGTCCCTTCCCGCTTTGGGCCATCCTCATCGCTCTCCTCGCCCTGCTGCCCCGCCCATCAGCCAGCTCACCAACCCCCGCCTCCTCTTCCGAGCTCCTCGGCTCACGAAGCACGCCTCCCGCAGTAAGTCCACCCTTCCCCCTTTCCCCCCCTCTCACTCCCTCTCCGCACTGACCCCGTCTCCTTTCCCGAAACAGCCCGTCTGCTTCGGCCCCTGGCCCCCGTTTTCCCCGCTCCTACTCAGCGTGCTCATGAGAGCCGGCGTCTCAATCGGCGACTACTCCAGCACACAAGCCGTCTGCACCGCCCCAGGTGGCCTGTCCGACTGCAGCTGCCGCTTCACGCCCGAGACCGACCGCTGGGACCTCCACTGCGCAGTGCCCGCCGCGCGTCCCGCGCGTCCAGTGCCTGTCATGGCGCATGCCGTACTCCACTGTAGACACTGGTGTAACTGCGAGACGCCCGGTCAGGGACCCGAGATGTTGAACCCGGCCGGGGTGGGGTGGAGGGCGTACCGGCCGGCCAGGGTCGAGTGAGGGGTTTGCTGGCGGGGGGTGGGGCGTGGAGGGGGTCGCAGAGGCTTCTGCGGCGGCGGCGCTGTAGTTCCGCTTCACTGTGGCGGATGTCTGTGTGCTTGGGTTAGTGTAGCTGACTTCGAGGATGTCTTTGTGGTCTGGCTTTTGGGCCTTGGTCGCTGCTAGGTGTTCGGTGGATCGTAAAATTTTGCGACGCCGGGTATGAGCGTTTACAGGGACAACTGCGAATACGCTGTGCATCTCCAGAGGGTATATTGATGCTCGTCATCGTTAAATCGGTAGAAATATTTTGATATGGCTTCAAAGGCCGTTTATGTACAAGGAAGATGTCCATGTGTGACATGTGCTCATAGAACGAAGCTCGGACCTTGTGCCAGGCTGCCAAGAATGAGAGTCGGGATTCACTTGAGGCTCTCCCTCCACGTGAACAGGAACACATGGACAGGTAGGTTTTCAGAAAGCAATACCTTGTGTCTCCGCTGGACACAGTATCTAACATACATGCCATCATTCAGCTCCTTTCTGCGCCGCGTCTCCGGCAGCCAGCAGCAGCCGCTCCTGCCGACGCATCAACAGCAGGCACCATTAGCGGGTGATTCGTTCCAGCTCGAGCCCATAAGTCCGCACCTCATGACTCCGAAACCGGTGTTCGATGCCTCCGCATCATTCATGGCCGCGTCTACAACACTTCAGAGCCCGTTCTTGGCCATGGAGCGTCAGGAGAGGCAGCTTCAGCGGGACTTGCAGGCCCTCCTCGACGCGCAGAGCGAAGGCCTGCTCGCCGGGCTATCCGGGACAGCTACGGGTGATGCTTCCTCAAACGGTACAAGGACGCCCTCAACGTCTGCGCCTGGGGAGCGAGCTGGGCGGATAGTGCCGGTGCGGCAGCCGGTCAAGAAGAAGCTCGGTCTCCACGGAGCGCGGCGGCGCATCCTTGGCACCATACAAGAACTCGCGATTCTGAAGAGCGAGGAAAGTCGAGTTCTGGAGACGGAAGTCACGGTACGGGATGAGGTGCTGCAGCAAGTGGAGGGGTTTGGGAAGAAGAAGGCTGGGCTGGAACAGGAAGTGGCGGGTATCGAAGGACGAGACGAGAGTCAACAGCTGTCGGAGTTGCAGGCTGAGGCCAAACGCGTGGAGATAGACATTCATGAGCTGGAGTCCAAGTTATATCAGATGAGGGCGATGCATAGACGTCTGACGGCGCAGATATCAGGGTTGGACAACTCCGTGCAGGCGAAACTCTCTTCCTACACTGCTAGCTTGACAATCGTGGACGCTCAGGTTAGGAAGTTCTTGGACAGGCCACCGGTGCAGGACACAGGATTCTCTTCGGCAAAGTCATCCTTTCTATCCCTGCCTCCAAAGAGGAGGACCTTGGAGATGGCGCGGGATCATTGGCTGAGTGAGCGCGAGTTGCTGGAGAAGAAGCGAGGCGAAGTAGAAGTTGAGAAGGGTGCCTTGGATGATGGTGCGGTAGTCTGGAAGGACGTCGTTACGGGAATCAGTAGGTTTGAGAGACACATACAAGACGAAGTGCGGCGGTTAGGGACCCCGGAGAAGTCATCTCAACGAGCGAATGATACGCATAGTTCTCCTGATGAAGGGATGAGGAAACTTCTGGAGCAGATGGATCCGGTCATCGCTCACGTTGAAAGCAAACTCAAGCTCGCCAAGACTCGAGATTGGAAGCTACTCGTATGCTGCATTGGCGCCGAGCTGGAGGCCTTGAAGGAAGGCCGATTACTCCTACAGGGAACACTGGACTCAGTAACTTTGGATAGGGGTACTGAAGGCCCCGTAGACGACAGCATTGAAGATGAGGGTGTAGAAACCAATGGGAAATCACGCAAACGAGGGCTTTCGGAGGACTTTGGGTTGCAGGAACAGCCTCAGCAGTCACCAGCCCTGGTTGAGGGTCTGGATGATGAGGACGACGAGCCAGACCCGGAGCTGCTGATTTCCCATCGAGATACCGATTGAACGTTTCTTGTCTTAGGATCCGTACAGCATAGTAATAGTAATTATAGATCACGATTATGGGGTTTCGTTTCCGCAGTTTATTCGTTGCGGCCACCCACGCACGAAGCTTCGTACTTCGTACTTTATGTAGGGTACGTACCTTAGGTGACAACGCAGTATCTCCACCGACTGATCAGAGCGCGCCGCAACACTCTCGGGGATGAATTTATATCTGTGCCAGCTCTGCCACGCTTATCGATAATGCGTCGCTTCCCAAGGGTGGCGTCGTCGACTGGTAGTCTACAGTACAGCAATGTTACCGACTCCGACTTGCACTTTCACAATCCCTTCAGTACACGATGGCACAACCCTCAGTTGCAGAATTTATCACCCATTGACGCTCTCGAGTAGCGGCGTATCGGGCGAAGGGCAATGGCTGAAGAAGTCCGCCATCATCGCGCACCCTTACGCTCCTCTTGGCGGGTGCCAGAACGACCCGATCGTGCACGCGGTGAGTCTAGAGCTTCTCAACATGGGCTTTGTCGTGGGGACACTCGACTTCCGGTAAGAGGACTCTTGACGAAAAACGTCGTACAATCCTCTGACGTGCTCCATGAAGTGGTGCGGGAAGTTCGAAGGGCAAGACTAGCTGGACCGGCAGGCCGGAGACCAACGACTACATCTCCTTCGCCGGGTTCCTACTCCACTACTTGAACAATCTACAGCCTCTGGAACTCAGCAAGGCTCCGGATCAGCTCCGTATGAGTTCAGCGACGGTCCCCTCGCCGATTCCGTCGCCAGAAGGGGCATCCGCTGACTCTCCTGTCAATGTCGACGAGGACATATCATTGATTCTTGGTGGTTACTCTTACGGGTCTCTCATCACAACGCTTCTACCGACAACAGATGTCATCCTCTCACGGTTCTCAAATGCGGCAAAGGGTAGTGCTGCGGCTGAGATCATCTCGAGGGCTGCCCACCTCTCTGACCAGTGGAACGCAGAAGTCCGGCATGACTGCGAAGTGCGACAAGGTCGACAGCTGATGCTGGGACAGGCAGTTTGGGCTTCTTCGCATTCAATGGCTCAGGATGGAGAAGAGCGTGAGAGCGGTAAGAGGAAGGCCAGTGGAAGATCTGGAAGGAGTTCGGATGGGTCGAGGACAAGTCTCGATGTCTCCGGGAAGAAAATCACTTCGAGGAACGGCAGCGGCGACGGCAACGAAGTCGAGCTGTGCAAGGACGAGATCATACCTCCCGTCGACATACGAATACCGAGGACATCCTATCTATTGATCTCCCCCTTGCTCCCGCCCATCTCCACACTGGCAACGTTGTTCTCCAGGTTTGGCATGAAGGAAGGGCCAGAACCTAGCTCGTCTCAATTAGGCAGTAAGGACGCTGAGGTTCCGAAAGAGAAGCTTTCGAGCCATGATACACTAGCAATCTACGGGGACAAAGATGTGTTCACTTCACAGCGGAAATTGCGCAAGTGGGCCGAGTGTTTGGCCGCCGAATCAAACTCGAGGTTTCGGTTCAGAGAAATCTCAGGCGCCGGTCACTTCTGGGTTGAGGAGGGTGTCGAGGAGCATATGAGAGCTGCTGTGAGAGAGTTGGTCCAAGACATCGGGCGCGGAGACGATACTGGGCACCCGGTGTGAGCATTCAAGGGGGTCCTCATGGCGCTGCGATTCGAGATTTACTTTTTAGTGGTTTCAGTAATGAAGATCAGATATATCCTGCCTCCGCATTTCGGCGGCCCCTTATGTCGCACGGCATGTGGGTAGAGGTAGGATGTGCATATATCTATCAGGTAGTACAACCATCTGCAAGGTCTGGAAACAGCGCTATTTGTATCGCAGTCATCCACCTCGTGAGCATCACCAGACCGCAGCACCCAGAAGATCTGATTGAAGATGGCGCCATCCACGCACCAGAACTTTCTTCTTCCGGGTCTCATCATGGGATCGTCGTAACTTAACAGGTAGTGCGCATATTTCTTTTCACGCTGCCATCGATATATCTGTGGATCCTGCTCACTTTTGCCTTTTGCTTTTTGCCGGGGAAATACTTGTGATGCAAGTCGTATGTACGCTTAAAAGGCTCATAGTGTGGGGTAAGTGCATGGAATATGGAACAGGTAGACCCTGAAGGTGTTGCCGATGGCCCTCTTCTGTATGCTATATATACTATAGCTTGTCCCCAGTGATATCCGCGTCTCCATTGATACTGGATATCCTTAACCCGTACTTCGTATATAAAGTTGAAACGGGATTCACCAGGTGTCTCTAGGCCCTGTCACGGAGCAACGGAGGTCATTCCGCCGTGTGATCCGTTCCGCTCGCGTGACGAGTTACCTACTAAAGTCACGATTTCTTTGCCCATGGATGGCTTGAACTGACAGCGTCTTTCTATTTTCCTTTTTCATATCTTCATTAGTGATACACCGGTACGTAACAGCAATGCACCTGGAGATCCGACTATAACACAGTCCTGTCGCGGATTGCTTCGCCGCCTGTATCGTAATGTCCTTCCTTCAAGACACGACGTTACTGCCATGTACAGCCCAACAGGGCAACCCACTCAGGAGATTGAAGCCAGCGTCTACTAGTCAGTCACAGGGCCGACAGTTGCGCTCAAAAGGCTCCATTGCCTCCCTGGTGTCCGCTGCCCGCCATCCTGTCGCTGCGATCGCGGATGTTCTTGACGGCTTACGAGATGGTCTCACCAAGGAAGAGCGCGTTGAGAGGCAGAGGCTGGAGAACAAGAAGCAGATCCTTTACATACGGTTACGGGATGTAAGTGTCAAGCCAGCCGCTTCGGGCTCGTCCTCTGGGTTATCTAGAGCTAATGGACCTACTCTACAGTCCACAAATTACGAGGACTGGAAGGCTTATGCCGAAACGCTCGATGACCTTGAGGGCAATAACGTTTGGAAATCCATCGTTGACTCACCCGACTATGACGCTGCTCTCATCGCAGCTCGGTTGGAGCAACTCGATGAGGCGCGCACAAGCTGTGACACCGGACGGATGCTCTTCGTAATACGTACGGCGTTGACCAGAGGGTTAGGAGAGATGAGCAACATTAGACTGTATAAACATACACATGTCGGCACGAAAGACCTTGTCGAACGCTATATAAGCTCCGCTATGGATACCCTGAACGCACTCGTGGATATTTCAGCCAGGAGTGGGTGCGATAGTACGGAGTCGAAGCGTATACTGGAACAAGTTTTGTTCGCGAGGCAAGCGTTCGGGAGAAGTGCACTGCTACTCTCTGGTGGCGCGACGTTTGGCATGAACCACATCGGAGTGTTAAAGGCTTTATGGGAGGCACGTCTGCTGCCAAGGATTATCTCCGGCGCATCCGCAGGAAGTATTGTGTGCGCTGTTCTCTGCACGCGGACCGACGAGGAGATGCCGGAACTACTAGCCACTTTCTGTTACGGAGATTTCGCTGTGTTTGAGGAAGAAGGTAACGAGGACGGAGTACTTCGCAAAGCCGCGAGGTTCCTGAAGTTCGGGGCCTTGTTTGACATCTCACACCTGACTAGAGTGATGAAGGATTTACTGGGGAACATGACTTTTCAAGAAGCTTATAACCGCACGAGGAGGATACTGAACATCTGCGTGTCGAGCGCAAGTCTGTACGAGTTGCCGCGGCTTCTGAACTATGTCACAGCACCTAACGTGCTGATATGGTCTGCTGTGTAAGTCACACAAACTTTTGCAACATGCTTTGAGTGCTGATGGACGAACAGTGCGGCATCCTGCTCGGTGCCGTTCATATTCTCGGCGGCTTCTATACTTGCGAAAGACCCAAGGACGGGCGAAGCTGTACCGTGGAATCCTTCACCACAACGCTGGATAGATGGCTCGGTCGACAACGATATCCCCATGACCCGTCTGGCGGAAATGTTTAATGTCAATCATTTCATCGTTTCTCAAGTCAACCCTCACGTGGTTCCCTTTCTCGTCAAAGAGGAAGATTCGATAAGCGCGGAGGCTCAACGTTCTACCTCCACTGTTGCTGGCGGACCCACGTGGCTGCATAGTATGACGAACTTTGCCAAGGGTGAGGCACTGCATCGTATGCATGTAATGGCCGAGTTAGGAGTCTTTCCAAACACCCTTACCAAGGCCATATCCGTACTCAGTCAGAAATACTCGGGCGATATTACGATATTTCCAGAGATCTCGTATACAGACTTTCCGCGGATGCTAAGAAACCCAACCCAGGAGTCTATGCTGCAAGCTATGCTCTGCGGCGAGCGAGCTACATGGCCGAAGATGAGTAGAATACGGAACCACTGTGCCATCGAGCTGGCACTCGATGATGCTGTGCAAAAGCTGAGGGCGAGAATTGTATTCAGCCGAAGTCAGGTGGACTTGAGAGCCAAAACTCTGCCCAGATCTATTTCAGCAGCCAGCAATGGTTCCGGCCGGGGCCGAGGTAGAGATAGCATACGGCCGAGACAAACTTCGCAGGACCCCGAACCTATCGTCTCAGCTGCTACAAGGGTGGCCAAACCTAGAGTTCTCGGATCTAGACCAACGGATGTTCTTGGGACAAGTGTCGGAGTGCCTTCAGAAGATGGCGGAGCAAAGCTAGCTTCCCACACGTTCGAGTCCGTCCCTCATAAAGTGCCATACGCAACCCCTCTCGTCATCCCTCCGCTTGACTTCATCTCTTCTGGTGCTGAAACCTCAAACGCTACGATCTCCGACTCTGACGACGACGAAACGAGAGAATCGTCGTCCCCGGAATCGCCGTCTTCACCGATTTTACCTACTTCATGGTCTTTCGTGCGCCCACTTTTTCCTTTTGCGTCTCAACCAACCACTCCGGCTGCGTCTCAGCGGCGATTCGGTTATTTCCCTCCTCCGACAACATATGCCACTTCTCCCCCACCTCTAGGTGCGACCGAGTCACCGAACAACCCGCTAGATACCCTGAGTATGACCCCGATGGAAGTGGGTACACCGAGCTCTCCCGCACTGCGGTACAAGAATCTGGCCCATCAGATTCCAGGCAATCCGGTCACGGAGACCGTCCATGCAGCCCCGATTATGTCCACGGCATCCATAGGACGGAATGGGCTGGAAACTGATCTCTCCGGCACAAGGGCGATGCTGCGAAGGAAAAAGAGCAGTAGCTCAACCAAAAGGTTCAGCATTGGACCGTCGACGTAATAATGACCGGGAAACACATGCATCGATGAAGCACAAGCGGCGTTGTTAGAGCTAGTCGGCATACACTGGGTAGAAGAGGCTTGGCCTTTTGGCGTACACACGGGTATAGCAGCCATGGCAAAGACTGGCGTTTTGAGCAGCATTATGAGTATTCTTTCATATTATTATTGTTTCGTCTTCCGCGTTTAGAGTTGCGGATTAAAGGGAGTACTATCACCAGTCTCAGGGTCGGCTTGAATTGTCTACAGAGACAGACACAAGGGCATGGACTTTTGAGTAATCTGTTTCCAAAAGACGAGTCTGGTTGGGCATCATTACTGTTGAGAGTCAGCGTACAGTAGACAGCGCCAGTCGTTTCAGCATATGAGAGGAGGGTTCGAGAGCAACATCAATAAAGGACGTCGTCTCGACCAGATCCAAGATCGCAAAGCTCACTTTGTATATTTCTTTCACGCTTGAGGGTCCAATGGCAACAACGTATATAATTGAGCCCTGTGACTTGTCATTCCCCTAGCAATGACGACCATGGATGTGTGTAAACGATAATGCAGGACATGTTCCAACCCGCTTAAGAGAACATTGCTACTGTATATGACTGGCTCAGAGCGACATGCAGATGGAAATCAGCATAGATCATGATTAGATTGTGGATCATGATTTGTTGAACAAGCGTGCCGTCCCTCTTACTCAGAGGCGCCTGTGAAACCCACCATCGCGGATCTCCCGTCTACACTACTAGGTAGTGTACAGGTGCTAAGTGCGAAGGGAGGAGCTTGCAGCTGCAGCTGCAGCTGCAGCTGGCATCCTTCCATCTTGTCAACTTTACATTGGTTCGAGAACGATGTCTCCCAAAACCTAGTTCCACACACTAATCTTCAAGAGGTGTGTGCTCAATTGCCTACATCCCAACCTGATTCGTGGAAGTCGTCAGCAGGGTCGCCTGCATACATCCTCACCCTTTCCCTTGAACCTTCCCTTTCAAACTCTCGGAAGGGAATGCTGGGAATGACAACAACTGACAAGATCCATTGCATCTGCATTGGGCTTAAACCTGCCGGGTGAGGGTGAGGATGATGGCGATGGGGCCTGCGCTGCATCCCGGCATACATATCATCCGCATGGGATAGACGCGAGCATGCAGCGCGGTGGACTCCGTGATGCGGAGTGCCCTTTACCCTCCCAAGCTATGCTCTCCCTTTCCAACGTCCTAGCTCTTTTTCATCTTCGTTTCAATCATTCTCGTCGCTCTTTGAACTGAGGATCATACCATCGAGTTTATTTCGATGAGCCTCAATATTTCTTGCCAGTACGACAAATCTCAGCCCTACCGCATACCTTGTGAGCGTCGCAGTAGCGGCCGTATAAGGTTGATAGCGGTAGGCTAAAGCGCTGCGATTCTATCAATGTTGCATTGGATATGATCCCCTGCTCATCCGGCCGTCTTTCCTTTCCATGCTTGGTTCTGTTGGTCAGTACCTTTATAGCCTCATCGTCGACCCTTGAGGTTGTACGTAGCTCGAGCTGTTCGTCAGTATGCCTCGATGATCCGCAAAACTCGTCCTCTCCGGGCACATCTGGCGACGATACGGTGTGCAAGGATTCTCAATACAACAGCACGACCAATGGCACCAGGTTTCAGAGCTGCGTCGATTGTCAGTTGAGTAGTGCGGCCGTGGATCAGGCGACCGGTCAGACCAATCTGGGTTGGGCTTTATGTGAGTCTACTAAGAGCTTTCATTGCCACCGAACTTCCATACTGTACCTTGAAAATCGAACAATCATGACTGATTTTTGGTTTTGAACGGAAGACAATCTAAGATATGCCGTCGACTGGTGCATTTTCGGGTATCCGGACAATCACCATGCTGCGTCGACTCCATGCCTTGGTTCATGCAAATCTGTTCAGGACGCGCTCAAAGCGAACTTGACCGACCCAGGTTCCAACACGGCTTATGGTTACTGTCAAGATGGGTCTTTCATGGCTGGTGTGGACCTCTGCGCTTCTTGCAATGCTCTGGTTCCCGACCAGAGTTATCCGTCCAATTGTATGTCGTTCATCACGCGTTCATGAATCTACGTAACACTACTGTTGACTGACATGACCTCCACAGTCATGAAAGTCCTCAAGGCCGCCTGTCAACAGCAACCCCAAGCCGGCGCATCACTAGGAATGACCGGGTCGATTTTCTCCTCAACTCCCATTGTCTCCACAACTTCCGCTTCCTCCGCCAATGCAACGGCACAGTCCGGACTCACCGTGGGCGCAAAGGTCGGCATCGGTCTGGGCGTTCCGGCCGCTGTGTTGACCATGCTACTCATCTTCGTCTTCTGGTATTCGAGGAGGCAAACCCGTCCAACAGGACATCACCGCATGGATGAGCGATGGGGCGATCGAGATATATCGACCCCCTTGCCAGGCTGGAGTCAAAACCGATCAGACGCCGAGCAAACCGTCTGGCAGAACGAGGGGTCGGCCAAGTACTACCAACCACCTTACAAGACTGATGCGCCCAGTCATCGGAATGGCGCAGGGTTTCATGAAAGGGTTCCCTTACAGGACATACCTGTGCCGAGGCTGAAGCGACCCGTCCCAGCGATGAGAGTCGACACAAGGAACTTGTATCATGGACAGAATACGGGTCCAGTTCCGCATTCTGTATTTGAATAGGCTCTACGGGCATTGTGGGCATGAGCACTGCTGTCTGATGGAGGATATCTATGCCGCTGCAGGCAGGGGCATAGATCAGTCGGTGCGAAGGCGTATAATATACCAAGGTTCTTACTCTGTATTCGTTTCATCACACCAAGTGCTGGGCGGTGGGACTCGTTCGTTGTATTTCTGTTTGGGGAGCCATAATATACACTCGCAAGATCGACCCTCAGTTCACAAGTCGAACCAACTGGTCTCCTTTCCCACTTAGTTTCGTGATTGCTGTGACACTCGTGCGTTGTCATCGAGCAACGTGTCCGGTTACATTGAGTCAGTTGCACGAGCAATAGACAGTCATGCTACGTCTCCTCCCATGACATTCTAGAGCGATGCGATTGTCCGTCGGGTTCTTGCATCGGAAACCCCATTCTCTAGCCATTGCCTCCATGGCAGAAAGTCAATTCGAAGAGAAGTCGAAAGAGCTCCAGTTACAAACTTTGTATCTGGCCTCATGCCTCACGATCTCCAGAAGCGGACCTTCCGTTGCATCTTTGCAAGACCGTTCTGCATGTCTCATGCAAATAAGATCTGCTTTCCGTGCCTGGTCATCAACACGACAAGAATGGTTGGCGCGCGTAGTATCCAACATACATACGAACTTCCAGCGATGATTTACTTTCTGCCCCACGAGGCAATGCACGGGAAATCGCTTCCGACGACGCACCTAAGCCAGATCGAGTTAGATGCCGTGTTCAGCCGTCGATCCCGTATCTTTTTATGGATATCTCTGCTGCACGCTTCATGACCACATCCACAACACCGCTCGACGCCGACAGACCTCATTGCCGGAAAGGGAATATCGAGAACTGTCTATCGTGAGGTAACACGAGCCTCGTGGCTTCCATTGACCGCCCAGCTTCGGAGTCAATGCTCAAAGCTGACATGTTTGTTTGCTCCGCCTCGATGGCACGGCTCGTGCGGGCTCTGCCGGCGTGTTTGTGTCTGTATATATGGCCTTGATGTCAGCATCTTTTTTAATATCTTCTCCATTTCCTTCTACGGCGCTCTCAAGTCTCCCCACAAAATCCAGCCTCTCTCTCCTTCAATCCCCCAGTTCAACCAGACATGTATCCTACCATCTCATCCTCTCTTCTCTTCCTCCTCGCCCTCCTATCTCTCATCAGCTCCACCACCGCCCAAGCCCGCTGCAACGCCGACAACTGCCTCCGCGCCGCCAAACGATCCAGCGCGCAGATCGCGCCCTTCTGCTCCTCGTACCTCTCCACCGCGCCCGCGTCGACCGCTACCCTCCCGGCTTTCGCCGTAGCCGCCTGCTCCCAAGCGCCCGCCCGTATCTCCAGCGCCTGCCAGTGCCTCTTCTCCTCCTCTGTGAGCTCCCCCTGACCCCTTCACCGACCCCCATCCAGAAAGAGCACAGCACCACAACACCCAGCAAAAGCTAATCTCACCCTCTCTACCCCGCAGACCTCCACACCGACCCCCACACCGACCCCCTCACCCGCGCCTCCCCCTTCCACCCCCGCCCCCGCGCCCGCTCCACCCCCCTACAAACAACTAGCGCACCAAACCCCCTGCTGCCTATGCTGCGCCTTCGCGGGCTACTCGCTCGTCGGGCCAGCCTCGAGCTTCACGGAGCCGCAGGCGTCCACCATCTGCCAGCAGCGGTGCACCGCGAGGGAGGGGTGCCGGACCGTGTACGTGGAGAACGTGAACAACGAGGGGGACTATAGCTGGTATTGCATCTACAAGGATGGGCCGTACGAGAGCGCGGATACGGATTGTGCGGGGTCGGTTAGTGGGACTTGTGTTGAGTTGGTGGTTTGGGGGTGATTACGACGGGACGACCTGAGTGGGCAAAACGACCCTTGATGGGATGGGTGTCGTTGGGTGATCACATCCTCCCGCGTCTGTTTTATTCATCGACACCGTTCTCTCGACGTCGCTCGACGTCATCACCGTTGGCAACGTCTGCCGTCCAGCGATCGGAGAGATCGAGCCTCGACTTGTCCGGCGCACCCTCTGCACTGATGGAAGGAAACACAGCACTCATGAAATCAACACAGGCTCTTTTAGATAGAATTGTTTGAGTAATATAATGCTAATGTCTTTCCCAACGAGATCCAATGCAGCACCCTTCGTGATCGTTTCGGAGTGAGAATTCCGACAAGCAAAGACGTCGCACCGCCGTGCTTCGAGGCCTCGCATTCGGCAGTTGGGTGACTAAGACGGTCCGAGTGCCGTCCCCTCGTTCCTGTCCCTATAAGCCTTGGGTCTCCGTGACGGAATCCAAATGGTCCCCAAATTGCTGCTACAGCGCTCAACCTTGCGTCAACAGCCACCACGATCATCCTCACGAAACGACAACTTCAAGACTTCACTATACTATACTATACTATACTGTAGGAGACCAAATCGTCGGGACTGAATACCCATCGACTCCCTACCCACATCCCCCCTATCCAATTCCGCGCCGACCCGAACTTCGGATCCAAAATCTCACTATAGACTGCCCTATCAGGGTCCCATTCCCTCTTTCCAAAAAGCGCAAAGACAAGCCGCACCACCAATTCCGGTCCTCCCTTAGCACCCCGTCTCCTGCGAATCGAACGATTTTCAGAGAGCAAGCCGTCCCGTCTCTCCGGCTCCGCTCTTCGTAACTCCGCTCTTCTTAACTCCGCTCGCCTTCGACTTAGTTCTCTCCCTCCCTCCTTCCCTCCCTCCCTTCGTTGGATGCGGGACCTCCCGTCCCGCATCACGCAATCACGCAATCCCCAACCCAGTCCTCGTCCCCTCCCTCTCCCTCTCCCTCTCCCTCCCCCCCTCCACCCCATGCCCATTAACACCCACACCCACACCCACACCCGCACTAGCGCCTAAACTCCTCCCCCTCTCCCGCATCCTCCTCCCCTCCATCAAGCCCCTCAGCCCACGTTTCTGCAACCCGACAACAGCACTCAACTCGCCCGTCCAGGGCCCATCTCTTTCCCTTTCCCTTTCCATCTCTCTGTCTCGATCCCTCTCGAGCCCTGCCCCTTCTCGCGCATGACTCTCGTCGTAGCCGCCGCCCTCAGAGACGGAGGCGGTGTCGGCGACGCTATTGGTGCCGCTGCTGGTCGTGGTGCTGGCGGACGTGGGTGGGGGGAGGTTGGCGTCGTCGCGGGGGTGGTGGGGGGGACGGCCGTGGGTGCCGTTCGTGGATCCGGGGAAGGAGGTGTTGATGCGGAGGGCGTGGGGTTTGGCTGTCGTTGGGGCTGTGGATGGGGTTGAGAGGGTGATGGTTGTGTTTGGGTTTAGAAGGGTTTCGCTTCCGAAGGATGATGGTACTTCTGACTCGTCTCGTTCGGCAGCGGTGGTGGTGATGGTGGTGGATGTCGGTGGTCGTGCGGTAAGAGAGGTAGATCCGTTGGCAACGGTAACGCCGACGCCGACGCCGCCGCGCCCACCGCCAGCAGCCATGGCGGCGGCGTTGAAGATGGCGGCGGCGTTGCGGCCGTCGAGGACCTGGTGGAGTCGCTCGATCGTCGCTTCGAGAAGGCCGTCGATCTGGTAGGGGCGGGCGAGTTGGAGGAGAGAGCAGAGGATCTGCGGCGTGCTGAGTGGAGAGGAGGGCGGAGGGAGGGCGGAGGTGTAGAGGTAGTGCGCGAGAGCCTGGAGGGTCAGATAGGTGTGCGGGAGGTAGAGGGTGCGTGGGCGGGAGGTGGCGGGGAGGGTGCGGAGGTCTGATGGGTGGTCGAGGTGAGTGGAGGCGTCGTGTTTGTTGTTTGTCAGCGTCGTGGCGGTCGAGTAGCTGGTGCCGATGCTGCCGGTAATGGTGATGCTGGAGTTGCGCGATGTTTGCGAATGCGTCAGTCCCCGGAGGGTGGCGGCGTCTTCTCCGTCATTGGTGGCGGCGCATTCCGAGAGGAGCTGGATAAAGTACGGACCCCATCTGTGGGCGAGGAGGTGGGAGTTTACCGGGACACGTTCGCCGCCAATGGCTAGAAGGTCCATGTCGGCGAGTTCGCGGAGGCCGAGTGCCATCTGACCGAGTTCTTCTGCGGCTGTGAGATAAGGACGACCGCCTGCCAGCCACGCCGTTTTCCTGGACAGGGGTGATGCAGGGATTGTGGGCGAGCTGACGGAGACGTAGCCTGACGTCGGTTTTGTTCGCCGTGGATTGTCGTACATACCGAATGCTTCGAGCTCAACCATACATATGTCTGAGAAGTTAATTCGGCGGTGATTGTAATCCTCAACGAGGCTCCTCTTCCGATTCCCTAAGATGACAAAGGTATTCCTTCTATTCCAAAGAACGCCTCGATTCCAGCTCCCCTGAGTGAACACGGTACCGCCAGCGTCGATCCGAGCCCAAGTGAGCGTTTTCAGATCCATCGCCCACAGCGCATATTCTTGTTTTGATGATGTTAGATACGTCCCGCTGACCACAAAGTGATTATCTAGTACACCGCCGTTCGGAAATCGTAACCCTGGTGGTGAGAATTGCCCGTGCATGTGCTTCTCCGACAAAGTCCCATCTGACAGCCTGACCTGCAGCTCGAGCTTGACGTCCAAGAAGTTGTAATTAGAGTATATCAACATTGATGAGCCTGTTTCTGGATGGCTAAGAGTGCTTCGTTCTTCACCATTATGCGATTCCCGACTTGGACCCTTCCCTATCCTCGACGCTGCCATACTAGTCAAGGGCGCAACTACACTCCGATACGCACCGCAGCTACGACCGAGGGAGTTTGTAGCGGTCCACTTGAGGCTGCGGAGGTTGAAAACGCTGATCTGCTCGATGTATTCATTCGTACTGTCCTGACCTCCCACCACGACCATGTCCGCACCTCCGGACCCATCTAGCGCAACGCCAATTGTGCCTTGGTTGGGATTCGAAGAGGATGGATTGTGGTGGATTGCTGAGAAGGGTGCACTGGCCGACGCGAAAGCCGCCGAGGATGGCAGAATAGTCGCGCAGTGTGCATATCGTCCCTGTGGCGTGTCCAAAGTGGGGATATATGTCCAGGCACGCGTATGTACGTCAAAGACATGGATATCTGACAGCACAACCACCTCTGGCTGCGAGTCTTGTGGGCCGGGTTGGGGCAACGTGGTACTTGAAGTCTGATTCGACGGCGACGAGGGTGACATGCCGCCATAGCAGACCAGCTTCGCCTCTCCCAGAGAACAGACGCTATGGAAATACCTCGGTGGTGGAATATCGCCCGTCGTTTCGATCTTCGACCAATGCCGTTTGATCAAGTCTAACTCATAAACATCTGACGTCAATCGCGGTCTAGTTCTTGACAAGATCCGGCCCCCAAAAACATAAAGCTTGTCGCCTAGAATGGTCGTCGTTGCACCCACCAGAGGGTGCGGCTCCCTCCCTGTCGTCCTATATTCATTACATACCAGGCCAGACAGTTGGGTAGCGCCCATCATAGGCGCAGAGTTCGCGGCATTCGGTTGGGCCGCTGCCGGCGATGCGCTTGCCGACTGTGATGGTAGTCCAGCGGTCCTAGCCGGCTTAGAGGGTTCGGTGTCTTGATGCATATCAGGCGCGATATCTCGATTAAGGCTTGACTGACTACTGTTCATATCCGCCAAATACGTGCTTGACGAATTCTTGAATCTCCCTCCATAGAAGTTAGTCGGCGATGGAGCAGAAACGTCCGAATTCATGGTACTGGACCTGCCGGTGCTGGTCGGTGGTCGCGACATATCGGGCTGGACCCTCCAGCGTGGACGGAGAGGATCTTGACCGATGGTATGGCCGTCAACTTGTGCGTTTGGAGGCGTCCGTGGGAAAAGACCTTCGGGCTGAGCAAAATCTGGGATGACTATTGCCACATGTTTTTTCCTGCGAGCTGATTTGATCCCGGCAGAATCGTCACTTTCCGCCTCAGGGATTTTCGGCTGATGCGGTGGGTGACCGCAGTTGATAGAAGCTTCCGGTAAGTCCGGAGAGTCTTTGAGAACGGACTGGATGATTTTTGGAGTGATGACTATTGGGATATGCTTTGCCCTTGGCTCGTCGAGTGCCGCCGCTCCCGTGCGCCTCGGCGGGGTTGACTTGTTTGGCCCAAGGTCTGTTTGTAGAGAGGCAGACTGCTTCGCGACGATCCTCTGTGGCGATAGATGAGCCGCGAAAATCTGGAGCCCGGACGATATATCGGACTGTTGAAGCTTGACCGGGTCAGGACACTGGGATAGCAGTGGCGCCCACCTCCCGCGCGGATCTAAAGGCACCATCATGAGTCGAGAGTCCTTCGCAATTGAGACAATGGAATCAAATTATTCTGGTTACGGTGTCGGAAAGGAGTATAAAAAGGAAAGATTGTCCGCAGTCCACATACAAGAGTGCTCTGTCTGTGCAAGTAGACAAGTGATGGCCTCCACTCCAAGCCTTCCAAGTATCACCCACAGTCAATCGATATTTAGCCCCTCTCTCACCTGGGCCAGCGGCCTCTGGATCTTGCAGAAGGGGCAGGTCAGCGATCTGTCTCGTTCGGGAACCTACAGGCGTGTCTAACAAGTTTTGCGCTCAATGCAGGCCTTAGCGGGTGTACGGTCCCGAATGGAGCCCCGCTGAAGCAGATCGCCTGCAGATTGGACTCGAGCAAGGGGATACTTGCAGCCAGTGGATTTTGATTTGATCAAGTATGATTGTAAGGTAGTGCGGCAGGTATGAGAACGGAGCTATGTGCTATTGTCCTTGAGATACAAGTCCGAAGTAAAGGTACAGACTGGTACAGTGTACGAATTAGCTTTGGTTCACATGGAATTATGCAACTTCCAACACCTGTGTGTGCAGGGATCCGGGACTCGTCCTCTGTGAGCAAGAGAGGTCATGTTCCTGGTGGGATGGGATGATTGATGAACAAGATTCAGGTAGAGGCTTCATGGGCATTCATCAACAGTCTATCAATTTAGATACCTGGTAGACCCAACAGTACTACTTCAATCATCACTCTCAACACAAACTACAATGGTCTTCTTCAGGTCCAGGTAATCAATCTGACTCTGGCCGTCAAGGCAAGTATCACTGAGCATGTAACCTTGTGACAAGCACTGTACGAGTCCTGCTCTGCACTGCACTGTCACCATCGCCGTCACAGTCACCATTACGACGTCAGTTCCCCAGCTGTTGGTACGAGCGCGATAGATGGATCGATCGTACCCACTGAAGCAGAACAGACCTATCACGTTGCTATGCATGAGAATTCGGATTCAACAAAGCCTTGACGTTACATGACATTGATGAACGCTATCATGGACAACCAAGGGACCATCTCTACAATTTGTATGTATTTTGAACGTGACCCCCCAAGCTGTGCATCATCACCATCATAATTACCAAAATGCGCTCGCCATGAAAGCCGTTGTAATACCATCTTCTCAACCCCTCACCAACCATTCACCACACCCCCAAAGTCCTCGTCACCCTCCACCACGCCGCCATCAACACCATCGACCTCCTTTACGCCCACGGCCTGCACCAGAACACCACCTCGCCCGTGCGGCCCCCGTTCGCGCTCAAGCTCGAGCTCGACGGCACCGCCGCTGACGCCTTGTCCTCGTCGAAATGGAAGTGCAGCGACCTCGAGTTCGCGGAGGACCGAGGCCCTTCGCGGAAACAGATCGTGGTGGACAGGGACGGCTTGCATGAATCCCTGCCGGCTTGTCATTCGCAGGTGCGGCAACCCCCGGTCGCCGGCGCGCCAGTCAGCTACGGCGCGTCGGCGGAACAACAACCGGGAGGCCTGAATGCCGGCGAGACGGTGCTCGGACTCTGTGGGAGCGGGGTGCTTGGGCGTGATGGCGGTGCAGATGGCCAAGGTGATGGGCGCGAGGGCGAGCGCAACAGCGGGGTCGAGGGGGAAGGTGGAGGTTGGGCGGAGATGGGGGCGGTTTTCTCTCCAGAAATAAAGCAGCTCTGTGCGGATTGGAGGATCCTTTCGAAGACCTTTTAAGAAGTGTGCACACGCTCGACCCAGACCTCGAGCTGATTGCTGCTACTGATAGCCCTTGTAAGGGCTGAGGATTCAATTGCGCTAGACGTGGTTGATGAGGTCAGATCTGAGGAGTGTAGTGAGTGATGTGTTTTGTGAGCCAAATCCGGGTAGGCTATTAATCGCGAGTCTCGCGTCTTGCGAGAGTCTTGCTGTAGTGTTGTCAGGGGGCTGATGTCCGAGCTGTCCACCGAGTGGGTTGACGGAGTGTGGCGTGAGAACGAAGGAAGCAGTGGTAAATATCAAGTACCAAGGGTCATAAAGCTGACACAAGCTAGGTCCATGGCCGTCCGCCTAGAGCGTAGTTCTATGCGGTCCTGATTCGTGATTGTAGAAGATCCACAATCACCTCATGCCCTCTCTTAACTGCCATAGAGAGTGGAGTGTCTCCAAGCGAGTCCTCGGCTACCACATCGACCCGTTCATGACTTACTAAAACTCTCACGACCTCCACCTGGCCGTGCTGCGCCGCTAGAAAGAGTGGAGTTTGGCCCCATAAGTTTCTGGTATTCACGTCGAAGCCATGACTTATCAAGAGCTTCACCACAGCTTCGTAGCCGCATATAGCCGCTCTGGCGAGTGCTCTTTGACCTCTATCGTTCCTGTTGTCCTTGGCAAGTTTGCTATGGCACAGCAACAGCCTCAGCACAGCTTCATGACCGTTCCCAGCTGCCATAGAAAGCAGTGAGTCCGACCCAGTTCTATCCTTCGACTCAACATCAGTATCTTCCCGGGCTATCAACAGCTTCACCACATCGACGTGCCCGTATAGAACGGCCACGGAGAGCGGTGTATGGCCACATCCGTCCTTGATATTCACGTCGACACGGTCGTCGCTTATCAGCAACTTCACCACATCTGCATTCCCCTTCCTGGCCGCTAGATAAAGTGGCGAGACCTCTGCAACGCTCAAAAAGTTCACGTCGACGTTCTTCTGCTCCAGTAGCAGTCTCACCACAGCTTCATGTCCGTAATGAACTGCTCGAAACAATGGTGTTTTGTAGTGTGAATCTTCGGAATCGACATCGATTCCATCGGCAATTACCAACAGTCGCACCGTGGCCTCATGCCCACGCTCTGCGGCGACTGAGAGCGGCGTTTGATTGGTAGCATCTCTGCTATTGATGTCAACATTGCTCTGCTGCATCAGCAGTTTCACTGTAGCTTCATGCCCTTCCTGGGCCGCATAGTGTAGCGGTGTCCATCCGTTGCCGTCCGCCTTTGCCGCATCGGCCCCTTCCTCAATGAGACTGCGCAGGACCTTGGGTAAGCCGAGATAGGAAGACAGATGTACCGCACAGAAATTCATTGGGGACCACCCCCACTTTCCGTAAAATGGCCAAGCTGGAGCGAACAAGACCTGGGTCGCACAGATCATTTTGCCACTATTTCGAACCAACCTTAGGGCCATAGCTTTGCTGGTGTCTTCCGTTTCTCCGCGAGCGTGCAGACCCCAAAATCGTGCGGCATACTCATAAAAGGGACTTCTCCATATGAACTCTTCGAGCTCCTTGTCGCTATGACAGTAGTCCTTGTCGAATGTGTCGAAGGAAAGGTATGTAAGACACGTCGCTACGATGTTCGCCTGAGTATGCGGAAATCGAACGTCTCGGTTCCGTTCGAAGTACTCCTGTGTCGTGTAGTCTGCGTAAGATGAGCAAGAAGCTTCGCGTCAACGCTTTGAATTCTTGACGGGTGATTACTAACGGACAAGATGAATGATGGTACTGTGCTCGTCAATGACGACTAAGCCAGCACAGACAGAAGTCAAAAGGTCCTCATCCTCGATCAAGTCAAAGTCCATCTCGGTCATTCCAGGCTCAACCGCGAGTGCGTATTGGAGGTCTCTGACTGACAATGGACGAAGGGTATACGCGAGCCAAGAAAGAACACGGGTAGCTAAATCCCGATCGTCATCGATCTGTGCCTCAATCCGTTTCATGGCTTCATCATATGTCTGATCGACTTCTTTCGGCAAGTTTGCGAGAGCTCTGCGAACCTCTCTACGGTTAGTCTTGCCGACCAGAGAATCTATGTGCAGCTGAGCGAGCAGAAACCTAAAGGTGGTCAACGACGGGTACAAGAATGAGATAATATTGGACCTCACATTCCCCTGGCTTTGTCGACTATGGTGTTCTCTATGTCATCTCGAAGTGTGACATCCGCTTGTATATGTCGCGCCAGTCGATGCTCGCGAGAAATCCGGCCTTTGACAAACTTGCGGATATCGTCATCATTCGCTCGAATGTCCAAACGTATGGCTCCCTGAAGCTCACGTTCAATTGCGGTAATGTAGCGCGATGTAAACATCAGCTTCACAGCAAGCGCCAAGGATCGAAGCTCTGTCAATATGTGTTGCCGGACGCCATTGTCTTCGGGACACTCGTCTAGAGCATCAATGACGATGAAGACCTTGGAGTACCTCATCATCTCGGATTGTAAAGCTTTGACCATTCTGCCTAGTTCTGGACAGGTGTTCTGCCGGATGTGCTTATCATAAAGTGATCTTACTTCAGCAGACGTCTCCGACTGAATCTGTACCAACTGCTTTAATAGGCTTGCAATAACATCGGAAGCTGTCTGCTCAATTCGTTCCTTGTAGTTGAAGTAGACGCATGCTACCGCTACATTCTGGTCTTTGAACAGCGTTTGGAGATGATCTACCACGATGGAACTGCCATGGTCAGTATACCATGCTTCGTCGGACTACATGATGCTCTTACGCAATCACGGTCTTTCCGCCACCAGCTGTACTGCTGTCAGTCCCCTGATAAAATATCGTTCATCCTTCGGAGTCTGCTTACGAATACCAGGACACCATAGAGTCTCTTTCTCTCCATACAGCCAGTGCTTGAACTGATCTGATTCGAGCAACCATCGTCCAGTTCCGCTTTGTCTCCTTCGGAATATGTCACTGTGAGTCATCCAAGGGTTCAGAGGTGACAGCCAGTCTGCGATGTCCCGAAGTTCCTTTTCTAACAGTTGCTCATTATGATCCCACCCCAGTGATGGATATGGGGAAGACCTTACGGTGGTTGTTCAGCTGAAGCTGGGTAACCCCTGCTGTGATCTCTGTCACTCCACTTTTGATCTCCATGACATCGTCCTTGATTGCCCGGGACAATGTGCTATCTAGTCAGGATAACAATTCGATTCAAAACGTTGTAGAGGACGCACAAAAGATCATCTGCTAGTGCAAAGGCGATGAGCGATTTCAGACGTTCGATTTTAGCCAGCATTTCATTGATCTCCACCTTGTCGAACTTCCAACCCAAGATCTTCCCGACCTTCTTGAGTCCTCCAACTGGTTCTAGCTTCCATCTCAGTCGCTCCAACGTGACCTCGAAGTCGTTCAGGGGGCCGTTCTTGACTCCGAGTTTTCGGACTACATTGAACCAGGGGTCCTCCGCTTCAGCTTCGTCGACACGGTCCCTCAGTCTAGTTAGAAGACTGCACAGATTATAGACCTCTGTTGTCAATCTGGCCCGCTCCCTTGGGGCGCCCTTCATGGAATTGAGATAGCTTGTCACAACTCCTGCTGTCTGCAAGAGGGCGCAGATGCTCGCACTGATGCTCAATGGATCCATCCTGGGCTAGAGAAACAAGTTCAAAGCTTGGCGGTGGTTCCCTGCGAGAAGCTCGCACAGAAAGGATTGTCATCCGAAAGCGGATGGGAACCCGTAGCATGAAACGCTATAATCCGTTTATCTTTGGCATGATGATATTGAGACTTTTGTGTTCCTGTGAGAAAGTGGGGAAACATACGATCAGAGACAGTTCACAAGTTACACTGAGTTGTATACGAATACCTAGCATGTTGGTGGGCTGTGAGGCTGAGATCCAGAAACAATCAAGCCAATCATAGAAGCTGCTCTATTGTTCCTACCAGACAAGACATACAATAAACTCATAACAGCATATCTTGAGAACCCAATTGTACACACTTGATGTTCATGCACTGCCAGAAACACTGTGGTTCTGAATAATTAACTCATAGGTGAGCATTTTCTGGATTTGGTTCCCTTTGAGTGCGCTTATACGAATTAGCCGCGCGGTGTTGTCGTACCCATGTCACGTGCCGGTTATGGTATTCGGATTATCATACATCCAGATCCGAGTGGCGTCGACCGAGAGATACAAAGTTAAGCGGAGCAAACCATCAACTGTTATTCAGATTTCTCCTCGTCCAGAGCTGCACACAGGTAAGGTACCTGTACTATAAGTCACGGTAAGGACGTAAAGCATAAAAGGCTACGGCCGGAACAGAGTGCACCCCTATATCAAGATTTTTCTTGGCGGAATTTGCCCCTCCGCGGACTTAGGGCATGTGATGATTGGTTGAACCAGTCTATTCATTATTCCAGAATCTTGAGTCGCAAACTGAGCCGATGAGTCATTCTAAATCTTCCGAGGGAGACAACTCCCTGCCAACCAGATAGCGACATGGACCAGCTTAACCAAGTCCGAGCAAGAGGTTCGTAAGGTATGAGCACTAAAAGGCCAACGGCACCTTAAACAGTGAGATGTGAGATACTGTATCAAAGTTTGCTGCCTGCCGCCTTATGGCCGCAAGTCGGCTCCGCTCCAATCATCATGAACCTCAAAACATCGTCCATCGGCAGGACCCTTGATGATGCCGCTGCTGACGATATGCGTTCGCTATCCTCTAAACCTTCCATCGCCACTCCAGCAGTCGCGGATTTCGGCCGAACCGCCGCGTCCTCCATTTCTTCACCAGTGGAGTTGAAATCACCTGGGGACTCTGTATCGTCGTCGGATGACTCGTCGCCACTTTCTGCCTGCTTTCGCCGCGGTCCAGAGCCAGCGCTCCCGACTTCCATCCCTCTCTCCTCCAAAGTAAAATCGCCTCCCCACGTATGCTTCCTGGCCTGCTCGTTGGCCGCCATGCCAGCCCAGTCCCACAGGGCGAGTAAATCGTGTGCTTCTTCCACGTCTCGATCACCTAGTTTGCCGGCTTCCGTCGCGGTGTCGCGCCCTCTCAAGACCCAGTCCTCCACGTCCGGCTCAAGCTTCTTCCGTAGTAGTTGACCGAGCAGGTTCTCTTGCGTCCGAGCAGGAAAGGTGGGAAGCGGATAGGCGACCATGGAAGCGAAGAGGTCATGGTTGGCACTCAAGTGATGCGAGACGGATGTGAGATTCTGCGAGATGATTGACGCCAGGGACTGGAGAGAGGCCCTTGAGAGTGATATGGTTCAAAGATCAGTAGGCCGTTTGTTTGGGTTGGTTGGGGTTGGGCTCGTTCGTTTGTGATGGACCGAGTAGTTGAAGAATGCGGCGGCGAAAGGCGTTCCGGGTGGGGCGGGGGGGGGGATGGTGATTTAACCTACCAGGGTGGCAACAGCTCGCTCTGAAGTATGTTTTGCTGTAACGAAGCAAGCGAGTGCGTCAACTGGAAAAGCCGCTGGCGGGTGTGCTCCAGGGCTCTGACATCTGGTTGTCCCAATGAAGACATAATCCAAGGGTAGGTAGGTACCTTAGGAGGAACGACCTCGACCGTACTGACGTAGTCTGACTAGCTGCACTGAACTGAGCTGCGCTGAGTTAACCTGCGCGGCCCTGGGCCGGCGTGAGCGGAGCTCAAACCGAAGTGGCGAACGAGTACAATAATGATCTGTGATTATTTCTCGAGTCGGTGAGCAACTTGTGAGGTACAGCGGGAACCTTTAGTCGTTGATACCGGTTTGTTTAGGTAGTCTCGGTACCAAACCCTCTGTTCCCGACCGCCGTGACTCGCTCGCCGACCTACAAAGCCAGCATGAGCACGAATGCCGAAGCAAGACGGATCTTCTTCGGAAGCAGATATGTCTATAATCAAGAGATGGGTATTTTGGGACAGTTTTTGATCGTGAATCCGCCGGTGACTCATGGAAGAAGACGCTGTGCTCGAGATAAATCAGAAAGTAGTCGGAAATGTCTTGATTGAGCAGATTGGGTCGAGCTGCTGAAAGAATGTACGGCTACAGAGGGGATCGATCGTGATGATATATAGACATAGACAAAAGACAGCCAGAATCACTGCGGTCTTGATGGTGTTGAGAAAGCTGGACAGGTTCCTGCTGGTCTACCTCTCACCTCGCTCATATACGATATGAATGCATCCAACAGGACCAAGTAAGAGTCGTCTCTACTTCAACGCCGACTGTTTCATGTCCCTCGTTCAAGTCATGCTTCGATCACTGTCTGGCACTGGCGGAGACAAAGACAGAGGCAAAGGCAGAGGCAGACGCAGACGCAGACGCAGACGCAGGGGCGCTTTAAAGGTCCGTCTGGGCTTGAATGCCAGGTCTCAGGTATTGATGAGCAACAACTGCGGGAGTCCCTCCATAGGCTAGTGGAATTATTTTCCAAGCGGGGATGAGGAAATGCCATCCGGGAGAAGATGGGATTTGCGCCGGAGGTAGGCTCCGAGGCCGCACTCACGAGGCCGCACCCACCGAAAACCGAGGCCAGGGATGACGAAATCTTAACTGATACGAATCGATATTGAAGGATTCTACTCCGTACATAAGGTACAGTAAGGTCGCCTCGTTCTCACCCACTTTACGTGGCAATTCTATTGCGGAATTGCTAGTCAACCCCAATAATCCCACAAAGGAGTACGGCTCGAAGCTATGTCAGGAACAATGAGCACTTCCCGTTCTCCACCAAGCAGCGGCCACGGAAGCTCTGATTCAGCTGTACATTCAGAATCGACCAACCGTGGTACTACTGGCGAGTCCAGCAGTGGCGGCGGTGATGAAGGGGGCCAGACCGCGAGCAAGAGACGACGAGCTCCCAAGTTCGTCACACCCAACGCTTGCACCAACTGCAAGAAAGCGAAAGCGAAGGTACCGCAAGGCCTGTTCTCAGTCTGATGCCCACATCTGGACCTTTTTCGGATAGCACGAACTGTTGAGAACAACGGGCTAACGTTGAGTCCTCGCTAGTGTGACGGGGCGAAGCCGAGTTGTAGCAGATGTCGGAGTCGTAAAACGGAAAGCTTGTGTCGGTATGAGGTGCACGTCAACACCGCGAAAGAACAGATGGTTCGGGAGGTGAAAGAACTGCGAGAAAAGAACGAGTGGGTAGAAAGAATTCTAAAAGCTCTTCGGTCCGACACAGAGGGTAAAGATATCATCGAGCGGCTTAGGAAGGGTGACTCCTACAAGGACATAGCTGCAAGATTGCGACGAGGAGCCCTTAGTGACATCCTGAAGGAATCGCCCAAGGCTGAGCGTCAGCTGTCGGAGGCCTCTATGGATCTGAAAGCGAAGGCCGCCTCCGATGGTACTATAGGGATGGACTTATACTTGAAGGAGAATGCTCGTTGGACAAACGTGACTACCGACGACAGTCTGGTCGACCACTTATTGGGCCTCTACTTCACCTGGTTTCATCCAATCCACTTGATATTCAGCGAAACTCACTTCATGGCCAGTTACAGGAATCGGTCTAACATATACTGTTCCCCGCCACTGGTGAATGCGATCTGTGCCATGGCGTGTCGTTTCTTCGACTTCGAAGATGAATATGATACGACGCCGCGGCTCGACCCCATGGCTCTAGGAGAGAAGTTTATGGAAGAAGCCCGCGCGCATATCACGCCGGATATCTACTGCAAAATCTCGACGTTACAGGCATTTGCTATCATGTTCCTGGTCGATCTGAGCGCCGGGAAGGGAGCCAGGGCATCATCCTACCTTCGTATCGCGGCGGAAAACCTCAATAGTAGGCTTGATTCACAATATTATACAGAAGCAGCGGAGATAGCCTCGTGGGGTCTTTACGTTATGAACATGCGTGTGGTCTCGAGCTCTGGGTATGATACCGTTTCGGCTAACCCCAACAGCACATGGGCCGCAAATGTATATCAGGTACCGAGCCTGAGCAGGATGCCGAGCTCGGATATTTTCAACAATGTTCACATAGAGTGGCACGACGATCTCTGGCACTTTACCAGACACACCGGAGACATCGGTGAGTCCCCTCAGGCGAAGTCGGTCATGACCGCCGCGAAAGAACACGCAGAATTCAGTGTGATCGTTCACGACACCGTGACGAGCTTCTACCAGGCTCAGAACTCTGGATTAACGGCTAGGCTGGTACTTCAACAGTACAAGCGCTACTTGACATGGAGAGAGGAGCTATCGGCTAAGGTAGACAACACGGATGGAAGCATCACACCACTTCCACATGTATTGTATTTGCAGTAAGTCCTTGCCCAATCCTCGCCGGATTTCTGAGACTAACCAGTCTAGCATCCAATACCACGCTGCGATCGTCAATCTCTTTCGCCCTTTGCTAGGGCTCGATCAGTTACCTGGCTCCATCCACGATTGCCTGAAAGAGATTGCCGTGGATAATGCTCTACGGGGTCTCGAAATCGTACAGACGTATCGGAAGCTATACACATGTCGCTATCAGCTACCATTCCAAAGCTTCTCCCTTTTTCACATGTGTGACCTCCTCATCCGTTTCAGCCCGGCACAACCTCCGGCCACGGACGTCGTACGTTTCTGCCTGGAAGTGCTGAAAGAGTGCGCAGACGGTAAAGGCGCCTTCGCCGTCTGCGGACCCCTCCAAGAGATGTTCCGTCAGAGTGCCATCGAGTGCAACGTCGCTCTTCCCGACGACCTCGGCAACTTGATGATTTCACCTTCCCCGTATGGTTCGGACAGCATGCTCGACGCTTATACCCGCTTGTCATACGTGCAACCCGCCAGTCGGATCACGGAGCACTTGGATGCGTCATTCGCGCAAGACTTCTCGACAGAGTGGCAGAAGCTGTTTGACGGGACCCATTCGCCCCGCAAGGAACAGAGTCCTAGTAGCGAAAGATCGATGCAAATCTCGTCCCTACTCAACTAGTACCCGCCTAACCGTCTTGCTGCAGAAGGATGTCGCCGTCCCGAAGACTTGTACAGGTCTTTGCGAAATCGCGCATGAGCTTTTCAGCTCCGATCAACTGGCATTTCATTTCTCAGCGGAGTGAAGGCAAACTCGACAGGTGTTGCAGTGGGAATGATTTATTACCAGACAGTCGGGACCTATGATCTGACTTCAGGCACGATCCTTCACACTTACCATTTTCCTGCCCAAGCTTACACGACGTCACGACCTACAAAGGTTTGAAATCGATATCGGCGCATAAATACCGGCAGCAGCATTGCATCTCAGACCTCAGTACCCATACGATTCGAACACCACGGAAGACCATCAACTTCTTACGACCTCACCGCGAAATTTGTTTGGCTACCGCGCTCACCATCCCCGGCTACCGAAAGTGACGCCTGCCTCCCTCTTTTCGCATGTCTCGGCGTCTCATCCATTCTGACAGCGGGCATCACCCGCTCCGCCGACGGTTATGCGGCCCTCAATTCTTACCATGGGCGGCGTATGGCGTGCTTTGCTCTCTACTGTATTTCCTTTTCTCCTTGTGTATCACTGCAACGAGCCAAATAGACGGTCATCTTTGCTCATGGGGGCTCATTCAAGGGGCTCATATGTCCAATTCCATTCCAACCGTCCGAGCTCCATCAATGACCCAGAGTACAAATCCAACATCCACTTACGTAACATAAGGTAAGGTAAGGTAGGTAGCCTGACCAATTCCTGAACGAACCCATGACGCAACCCCTCCTGTCCTCTCCCCTGCACCAACCGGAGACACCCTCCGTGGACCGGACCCTACACCCGGCCGGCCAGCCTAGGTAGACGAGACGCGATGCGGTGCGATGGGTTGCGTTCGGGATGCCCTGGAACCGTCCTGCGCCACCCGGGCGCCACACAGCCCAACGGGCACGCTTCCGGAGATGCTTAGTAAGCTGGCCTCTCTGAAGCGTACACAGCCCACCAAAGAGCTTCTACCTTACCTTACCTCACTGTAGCAATTATGACCTCAAGGTACACCCTCCCCCCCCCCAAAAAGGCCAGAGACCCAGTGGCAGTGACTCAATCCCAAGGTATCCTGCCGTTCCCCGCAGTGCACGGGGTTACAGTATCTTCCAAGCCGAAGCCCGCGCGGCGCGCGATGATGACGGAGCTCTCTCCGACGTGAAAGACTTGATCCCGGTGCGACAGAGGCCGAGGTTGTGTCCGGAGGGGAGTCTCCTCTCAATTTAGGTAGGTACTGTACCCGGAATCCCTGTTTGCTGGGGCCGGAGCTGGGCCCGGTGGGAGGAGGGATGGCCTAGTGGGTGGGTGTCAAGGCGCTGTACTGTAAGCTCAGCAGGGTTGACTAAAGCGAAGACTGCACTGCTAGGGTAAGTTAGGGGATTTGCGCCAGGACCGCAGCGGAGGAAGGTGGCTTGAGGCGGGTATTCCAGCTCTATTTGTAAGGTAACGAGCGTTTGATGGTGATGTGATGCGCTAGGACGTACTGCCGCGGTGGCGCTGTTCCAAGCTGTGTGATTTCCGGAAGCGAAAGATATTATAGGTAGTAGTGTATTGCTCTGGGCCCTCGGTTTAGTTCGGTCTATGTATAGAAGACTTTACGGACTATGACAATAGCCGTCATTGCTGTACACAGTCACCATAGATCGAGATCTGTCATCAAACCCACCAAGAAAATAGCCCAACGGGCAAGTCCCAATCCGTCGAGCAATGACAGCATTTAAGCCGTGCAACCCGACTGAAGAACGCCGAGCAAGCCACCATCACGCAAGCCCGTCGCGTTGAGCCCGACCCCGTGTCCCACTCGATTCAACCGCTGTAATCCCTCACGTCACAAAGTCGACGCGGCACACACCCATCCCCACAGCAACCCGCACCACCTCGTCCATCACTGCGTCGCAAAATACCAACTGATGATCGCACTCTCCGCCTGCGGTCCGCTCACACGCAGCTCGAGCGCATACTGCCGACCAGCCCCGGGCTTGAAGGGCCTGAGGTAGCGGTTAGTCATGGGCTCCGAATCCAACAGGTGGTCGTCGTTGGCATCCAGCTCCCAGAGCAGAACAGCACCTAGAGAATGGGAAGAAACGGCAGTCAGCATGGGCGGACAGGCCCAGAGTTCCCTTTGCAGGTTCGAAACTCGGGGCGGGTGCGGGAAGACAAGAGCGGATCACCGTACCTCCAATGATGGGCCGATCGTCCACCCAGTAGGCGTTCCATCTGTGGCTGGCATCGAGCGTGAAGGCGGCGCTGCGTTGGTCGCCGCGGAGGATGCCGCACAGGTTGTATTGGCCCGATGGATCGCGGGGCGAGAGCGACAGGTCGCGTGGCGCGACGGCTGTCTCGCTGTTGCTCAGGCTGCGGAGGGCCGCGGTTGTCCCCAGCGCGCGCGCTATTGCCGCTTCCTGAGCGCCGATGTTGCGGCACGTCGGGCCCAGTCCGACCACTCGACCGGATCCGGGGGTTAGTACGGCGCCGGAGGCGAGGGCGGCGGCGGCGGCAAGGAGGAGACTGGTCGTGAGCGCGGTGGATCGCATGAAGGGCGGCGCCTTGACGGTGACTCGAGGCTCCTAGCTGACTGGCGACGGCGGTGCCAAGGCGAGTAGAGTAGTCAAGGCAAAGCAACAATGGTGAGGTAAAGATTGGCTAGAGAAGAAGTCTTTATAGATAAAGCCAGAACCGGACGTAAGGGTCAATGCGGAGGCGAATGAAGCCATGATGCAGATACAGCGACGAGAAAGGTGTGGTTACAGGAATCGCGCCAGGGCTGTGCTTGTCGAGGTTCGGTTTCGAGACTGGAGACGGGAGTTTCTCTAGCGAGGGGAGAGTTCTGTCCCGCTGTCCTGAAACGCCCAGGTATGATGCTGAATTAGTGACACTAGGTTCTGCGAAATCTGGTCGTGATGGGATTTGATCTTGAATGATCGACACTAAAGCTCGATGAAGTGGTTTGGCCTTTTAAGATAGCTGGCGCTTGAACGCCCTTCTTCAAACAACCAAAAGATGTCAAAGACGTATTTGATGAAGACTCGTGTTTCGTGACGCGGCAGACTGACTAAGCCAAAGTCGATGAAGTAATGAAGTCGTATGGAGTATAAGGGATCTCTTCGCCACGTCTCGGTGGTGCAAAACATCGTCGGCTACTGCCGGCGGTGTATCATTGGGGGCGGTTTCTACTCCAGCCACCTGTCTATGCAGCCATCTGGCTGTGCTTTTTATTGTGTTTGATCTCTGATTCTTTAAACTACCGGATCATTTGGGGATGCTTTGTGTAGTTCGCAGTTCAGAAATGGCACCCCCATCAGGTGTCACAATGAGCCTCAAGCAGAACAACTGCTGATTGTTATGACTACTTGTGAAAGAGTCCTGATGGGACAGAGAAGCTGTCATATTGGACCTGATCTTGTAGGAAGGAGTGCTTCACTCAGTCTAATGTTCTGACAGGGGCATGCAACGACCTCTTGTGGAGGCAAATGTTAACCACGAAGTGAAAATCGCAGGAGGGTGACCAGAGGGCGAATCTCCGGTCAGGCTTGGGACTGACACCTAATACAGTGTGCCGCTTTGGGCTTAAAACGTCCATGAGAGACCGATTACTCCCATATCTTGTAGTGGTGTGTTCTGCCATTTCCGTCAGGACAGCAATGAGACGTATTCAGTCTCTGTGTCACCGCACGGCTGGCCATAAGCAGGAGCTGTAGTCTTACAAGCCGGCTTCTGACGGGCAGATTTACTAGTTCTAAGCTGTAGATCGAGCATTTGATGGTTTTCGGACGAACCAACTGATGCGGAATGACTCGGGGCAGTCACTTTTCAACCGTCACCTTCTAATCTTTTTGGGTTAGTGTACACGCTTGACAGGCCTCGTCGACACAGCGTCGATACTAAACATATGGTGTGGATCTTAGTCCACGGTGTTTGATAAGGTAAGACACTCTAATCCTATTTCTATTAACGGATTGCTACTGTTATAACGTCTTGCGTAGGCTGACCGAATGTGTCTCATAACTGAGACACATTCTCCTTCCTAGTCTTCCGGATCCTGGACCTTCGTTCCTTCCATCTCACTGTCGCCTTCGCTGTTGCCTCAGTGTCTGCCTTCTTCGCCAAGAGCCTCGACACGCGCCCAGAGAATCAAGTTGCTGCTGTTGGAGGAGGCTCTGACTCCTTAACCCTTCACAGCTAGTAAGGGTTCCTTACTAGCTGTCACGTCCATGGAGTCTAGTGAACGCCCCAATGCAGCTAACAATGGCTAACGAAAAAGGTTAAAAAGTGACGGTCGAAAAGTGACTGCCCCGAGTCATTCCGCAACTGATGAGATAGTCTGTTCAGTCCGCCCCCATCGAGGGCGGTTTGACGACCTCCACCCGCGTCCTTTTCGAGGGGGGGATACCTTCAGGAGCTCGAGGATTGCCTCCAGCTTCGGCTTCTGACCTCTTGGCGCCCGACACATTGGCCCCTGTAGCACTCGGGTTCTTGTCTCCGCACACCAGTCGATACTCGTATATAGTGCGTAACATAGTCTGACCGATCATCATTGCTATTGGGGGAGGAAAAGCCGTCAGCACCTGTGCGTAAGCGCCTGAGCCATAGAGTACATAATCATCTGCGAAGCCTTGTAGACGGGCAATCTCGCGAACCGTTAAGGTATCCCCGCGAGCTTTGTCACATTAGCTAACCAGTTTTGAAGAGCACCGGGAAAGAAGACTCACTAGGATGTACCAAGCAGGGAGAGAAGCTAGGGTACAAGGAAACCGCAGTGGATTCCATAACGATGGGTTCAGATTCGTGTCGTGGTGGGGGCAACCCAGTCTCATGATTGTATATGTTTGCCGATAGGCAAGCGGTTCTCGCCTGACTTGAGAATGGCCGTGATGGCAGCGATGGTGTGTATTTGCACACAAATGCAGTCCTTCCATTCTTGAGTTTGCGAGAGTTGTGATAGGAAATATCTTCAATAGCATCTAAGACAGTTGTCTTTTCACCATTATTGAGTGGAAGATCCCCTTTCAAGCTTCTGAAGGCCCAGTTTGGTTCAGCACAAACTGGTGATGCCAATAAAACGAGTACTGTGCGATCTTGTGGTATGCCGCATTGTTGCACAGACATCTTTCTGGCATGCAGACAGTACCGATGCTGTAAAAGAGTAAACACAGTGAGGATGAAGGCACCCAGAGTCTGCTCATGGAGGATTTCACATGGCATAGTCAACACCATAAAGTCAGGTGCGAGCGCTGGTGAGCGGGCTGCAGCTTTGAGAATCTCAAGTGGGCCCAAGAACTTAGCAAGTAGACGACGACCTTCTTCGTCATCCGGATCAGCTATATTGAGTCTTTCGTTGGCCCCCGACACAGTCACTACCTTGGCAATATCCGACGCAGGTAGGCTGAATTGGTCGAGCCGATGCGAGGTGAAGTCGCTAAGAATGGTTGGGGGCGAGCCATCGTACACAAGAGCGGAGTGATGTCGCATCTAGAAGTATGTAAGAAGTTATGGCCGATAATCATGACAGTAGCAAGCAAAGACCAACCTTCCACGTCATGTCGCGAGCTTCATCGAAACCCAATCCTGCGTAGATGTCAAAGCAAGCTTGCGACAATCCCTCCGCAGTACCAAGCACGTTTGGTGTCAGGTCGAAAACGGCAGGTTTACAAGGATGTCTGTAGCGAGGTTTCTTCCAATGATCCCGGCGAAAGGGAAGTAGATTGGAGTTGACAGGAGTGATGTCGAAGGAATCGCCTTCCCGATAGTTTCGTATAGCAAAGCGGCAGAAATATCCCAGGTGAGGGTCTACCACAAATTAGTTTTACAAGACAATGAATGCTGCATGCACTGTTGTAGATGGCCTTCTGCGAAGGACAGCGATATAGTGAACCGACAGACCTTCTGGGGCTCTGATAACATGCACCACCGGACCTTCTGTCTCATCCAAGTCTACATCCAGCATTTGTACTGCCTCAATATTGTCAACCGACAAGAACTCTGCATCCTGCTTCTGTCCCATAGACTCGAAACTCTCGAAATGTAGAACCAATTCCCTCTCCGAAGCTTCTTCATCACTTGTTCTTTGACACCTCCGATGAAGGGGACTTGTGAGGAGAGGGGAGTAACGTGAAACAATGAGTCCGTAACCAAGTTCGACTTCATCTGGGGAAGGACAGACGATACTGTGAATCTTTAAGATGTATATGGACGAGTCACCCCATAGGTTGACGGATCTCAGGGTCACTTGTACATAATCACCTTCCTCGAAAATATAGTCAAGACGTCTGTGTGTGTAATGCTTAGCAGAGAGAGAAGGGATGACCTTGCCAAGAACAAGAGTTAGCAGACTGGTCCCGCTTCATGTTCAACACAAGGAATAGATGTCGACTCACTTGTCTAGGCAGGCCCTTTGGAGTGAACAGAGTGAAGCAATGGTTCATAGTAGTCTCCTCCCAGGTTCTCCATGACCTCGCCTCGTGCTGCTGTTGCACTTTCCGCTGCTGTACATTTCTGTCGTCTCTCAAAACTGGTTCTTGACAAATTTCCGGTGAGTCTGTATTTTCGCTCACGCTTAGGCTAGAAGCACAGTCGCGTGATCGGCATGCGGCTGAGTTCGGTCTCATCCCTGCTCCCACATCCAAGTTCCCCTCAGAACCTCCAACATCGTTGTTGTAATGGGTTCGATTATGATCACTCTGGCGCGGGGAGAACAACATTATTGGTGCTTGATATAGGCTATCGCGATCGCTGTGATCAGGTTCATATTTTACGGTAGAGCCAAGTTCGATGTCCTGAGTAAGCATAGCATTACCGGAACTGCTAGATGGTAACGTAGGTTCAGGTATGACATCAAAACTTTTAGGCCTCGCCGGCGCTGAAGGAAGTCCCGGCGGTGGCACCCTCCGCTGCTGCCGTCGAGCTCGCTGAAGGGCCGTCTGTCGCTGGCGCCTCGCAACTGCAACCTCTTCAGCAATTTGTTTGTCTCGCTCTGTGAGCAACGGTCTTTTGGAGCGAGCCATCTTGGAGAAGAAGAAAACCGGACTCAAGGGGGATGGATCGACGGCAAGGTGGATGGGCAACAAGATTCGGTCAGTCGAAAAAAAAAGCGTGAAATAAAAGGGACTGGTGTGTAGAGCTGTGTGTAGGCTCTGGTGTGGAGCTGCGTGAATTCAGTGAATGAAGATGTGGCCAAACCGTCATCATTGGGACTCAGTGCCTCACCTTGATTATGAGACCAGGAATTCCAAATATCGAAGATTTGCCGAGCCGTGCGATCATGGGAAAGTATTCCTGATGTGGATCCACCCCACAGAATCTTTTCATCCCATCCTTGGGTGGTAAGGTTTGCTGAAGGCAGCCGCACTTTGCAGTAATCTCGCCCTCTAAACACCGTCTCTCGTGAGTCTGTGGTGGCGCTATTTGTGAGTCTTGAGAAAAGAGCTGGTCAGTAAATTTTGTTTGAGGTGGTCAGTCTCAGCTTGAGGGTTGTATGTACAAGTCCCGGCATGCAAACAGATTTGACTTACCTTCCTGCTGTACGTTATCATGCCTGCTCTCAGAGCAAGAGATCATGGCATGTAAAGTGATGTGGACATCTGCATCTAGAAAGTATCTTGAGAGCAGACCACTTTCACTGTCAAGCCACGAGACTTTCAGCTCACCACCACGTTGTGTGGATGAAACTCTGATATCTCATGGCATTTGTTGCAGCTTCTCCTGAGCTTCACTTTGTAGAGAGCGTTTCAGGTCACAAAACTTTGATTGCATCAAGAATAGACATTTCATCACCTCTGGCAGAATCAATTCATATAAATCAATTATGATATGATCACAGAAAAACACCTGTGATTGCACAGGTTGCACAGTCAGCATTTAAAAGAGGTGATAATTTGCAGTCTTGTGTATCTCTTTAAAATTCAACCAGCAGTTCTCATGCACCATGAGAACTCTGTCTGCTGGTAAATATAGAAATTCAAGGTCAATCTGTTCACCTTAAACAAAGCTTGTCTCAACATAACAGGTATGTTCACTCAGAGCTAATATGGCTAAAAGGTCTGATTTACATTGTTCAAAAATGTTGAAGAATAATTGACTGAGAGTGATGAGTTACAAAACAGATAAACTCTATGCTGCTACAGCATTTTAACAAGCTCATACTGAAGCAAAACTTTTCAGAGAGCCTTAAACAAAACTAAAGATCTTTTTTTTAAACTTATTCAAATTAGATTTAGACTCTGTTTAGCACATCATTAGTATTCTGTATAGTAAATAGACTGAGTGTAAAGTCAGGTCAGATCAGAAAAAAGTGCATCTGACCTGAACCTGCACTAAGATTTAGGTCAGGTCAGGTCAGGTTTATGTACAGATTAACTTTACTCATATCTGTGCAGATTAAATTCAAGAACTTTAAGCTAGTCATTATGAGTAAGGTCAGAGCTAAAGCTCAAAAATGTAGAAGCTTATTGATATATTAGTTATAATAAATTACACCTTAACTAGTCATATAGGAATAAATTACACAGTCACAAGATATATTACTGAATAAGTTATGAAAATCATGACTTTTTGCAAAGGTGCATGTTAGAAATACACATTAATAAGCATGTGTATGTGCTTACTAAGACTATATATAACTTATAAAAAACTCATAACTCTATACAGATCAAGTCAGGTTAATCTGCACTTAACTTAGCTAAATAAAAGTTAGCTCAATCTAACTCAATACTTAAACTTAACTCTGACTTATGTAATCTATAGACAACTTGCACACTCAGTCTAGTAGTAAAGTAAATGATATTAAAGGTTTTTACATTAACATAATCTTTTTAAGAAACATAAAACTTAATAAAAGCAATCACTGTCAGTCTTTTGAAGAAGATTTGCTCAGATTTTCTCAGTAATATCTTTTGTAATTATATTCTCTGCATAGATAACATCTGCACATTTATGATGTCTTTGAAGCAGAGTTACATATTTATTAATAATATACTTACTCTCTTAATCAATGACTGCCTTTCATATGCTATACATTTGCATTGCTTCTTGTCAGAAGCTTATCAGTTATTCTTAATCTTAATTGTTGATGTCTTCAAACAAGTTATAGCTGTACTGACACAAATTACTTAGAATAACTTTAGATAGTTATTTTTTAACTATTACTTTTAATCTTTTCAGATTAGACTTCACACTTGACAGAGATCTTCAGCAGTGATGTTTACACTAAATATGTAATGTGAATCTACAAAAGCTAATTTCATAATGTTGATACAAGAAACAATAAGATAAGTTGATTTCTATTACTATTTATGTATTGCTACTGTTATAACATCTTGTATAGACTGACTAAACATATCTTATAATTAAGATACATTCTTTTTTCTAAATTTTTAAATTCTTCTTAATCTTTACTTCTTCTATCTCACTGTCATCTTTACTGTCATCATCATCATTATTATCACTGCTGTCTTAATGTTTATCTTCTTCATTAAGAATCTCAACATACACTTAAAAATTAAATTGCTATTAAAGAAGATTTTAACTTCTTTAGCATGATGAATAAAATAATAAAGATAAGAAATAGATAAGATGTGTTGTTTTTGTTGATGATGAAGTTGTTGTTGAAGAAGAAGAAAAAGAAGAAGATGAAGTGATGAATAGATAATGTAGTTACAGACTGAAAAATGTGAATTTATTTAAGTAACTGTCTAAAAAAATAACTTTATCATCATTATTAAAAAATATAATCTTAATTTTTCTTTATATCTTGATCTTCTTTCATCATTAAGCATAAGACACATCACATTTCTTAATCTTTACAGTTTTTCAACTCATCATTACTTGCTTTCATTCTTTGATCTTAAAAGATTTGCAGTCAATTTTTCTTCAATAAAATAAAATTTAAAAGCTTAAAAAACAGTGCTCTTTGCATCTCTGCTTGAGATTTAAATGCAGCAGTAAGTTGATTAATATTTTTGTTAAAAACAGTGACAAAATACTTTATTTATAAATTAATAAATTGTTTTTAATATTTAACTGCTTTAACTGCTGCTAACATCATCATATTAACTCTATAATCTTAATATTTATTACTATAATGCTATCTTCTTAAATAATTCATCTTTTTTATTATAGTCTTCTTCATAATGTTATGTTCTGATTGAAGATTTCTCTAATATAGAGTCTAGAGATTAAAGCTTGTGATATAAGAGAGGTTTTCAGTATGTTAAAGTTAATTAATAGATAGTAAATGTTAAGTAATGATTGTCATTGTTGAGAAGTGATGTTCTAGCTGCTTCTATGAAGTGAAGTAAAACTAGTGTTAAGAACTGAGTGAAGACTCTATTTACATTAACTATAGTTAACATTCTTTCTACTTCTTCTGTAACTCTCTTGATCAAGATGTGCTCATAGACAACATAATTTAGAAATTTTACTAAACAGCATAGTATAGCATGAATATTTATTTCTTTCAATAAATTATGAGCTCAAATTAACAAGAAGCTTCTCAGAGAAAGTGCATACTTCTAGTGTAACAGTAGCTGAGTACATCAGCTTTTAAGATTTACAGTCAATTCAGCTTTAGCAGTATCACTGATTATTGAGGTTTATAATAAATCTGACTTTAGCAGAATCAGCATATTGATGACAGCTGTGTACATTAGCTATTGAGATTCACAGTTAAAGTGATCATCAGGTTTTTTCAAAGCTGATTTTTTGCTTATTTTGCATGCCTTGTTAGTCATGAGCAACCATAGTGGCAGAAACTTCAAGAATTTGAACAAAACTTTAGTTGTGTGCATTGAGCTTGAAAGTGATCTGTTTTTTGTGATTTTAGGCTCATTTTGTAGAGAATTGTGAGGGCTTTTCAATGATGTAAAAATTATCAAAATTACACAAGAAACAATGAGAATTACCTAATATTATGAGTTGAGTCAGGTTTCAAAGTTAAGCTTAATAAGTCAAGTCAGGTTCTAAAATCTGAGCCTGACTCAACCTAACAGTCACTCTATTCACAGTCAATTCAGCTTTAGCAGTATCACTGACTATTGAGATTCATAATAAATTTGACTTTAGCAGAATCAGCATTTTGTAGCAGCTGAGTACATTTAACTTAAAAGATTTACAGAGAATTAATTTCAGCAAAAATCAGTATTTATAGTTACTTAGAGAGCACTGTTCTTTAATAGCTTAATATAAGTCATTGAGACAAATAAGCATTATTATTTTACAGAATAAAAGATACAAAAACTTTCTATTTATTTTATTTATATTATCTTCAATACATACATTGTTATTTTACTTTATTCACTTCTTATACTATGTATCAACTATCATCATCATGAACTTCAACAACTTCTTTATAAAGCAATGATTCATCTCAATTCTTACTCACAAAAACTGCAATCAATGATTTATTCTTATAAAAAGATAATTGATAAAAGAAAATCTATAAAATGTTGTTGAAGTCTTAGCAATTAATGTATTGATTAATAAATTCTTCAACTCATTTTCTCTCAGCAGTCTTGACTTTAGAAATCAGAAAATCAATATAAAGATTTTATATTGACTTATTATCTGCATAAACATAGATAATTAAGAATATCTGATGAACAAAATTAGTACAAAGAATGTTTGAAATGTATTAAAGTTTAAGTATAAAGAGAAGCTGCAGATGACTGAAAGACAATATTTAACAGAGTTTATTAAATATAGAATGTCAGAAAATATATTCATTAAAGAAGTATGAATTTATCTGAATAAATTTAATAAAAAGATTGCTGCAACTCAGTCTGATATAATTAAGTTGTTTAAATCAGAACAACAATTTTAAATATTACTTTAAGTATTATTAATTAAGTATGTTGTGATCTGCAATGTCATTAATGCTTAGAACAATTCAGACATTAAGAAAGATTTATAAAAGCTTTAGAAGAAAGAGATACAGCTTAAGACTGATGAAATTATTATTGTTTTATGAATAGATAAACAGAAAAAAAATTAATGTTTAATGAATCAGAATTGCAGTTTATTAAATTACTGCATAGTTAATATTAAGTAACATTATTATAGATTATTCAGCTCAGACAGTGATCATCTTTCTTATTGCTTTATTAAATACTTTCTTTATAATAATTCTCACTTCATTAAAGATTGCAAATTTCTTTCTGATATTAAGCAAAATGCTTAAAAGAAAACAAGCAGATCAACTATGATTAAGCTATACAGATTGACTGCAGTTAAGTTATATTAGAAGTCAATTTATAAAGAAAAAGAAAAGAAATATGAAGTCTTTAATGCAGAAGTTAATGACAGTAATGATGATAACTTCTTTTCTAAATTTAAAGAGAAAAAGAAAGTTAACAATAAAATTATTGCTCTGTTTAAGAAGACTGTCAATAAAATGTTTAAATTTAAATGAATTACAGACTTTAAATTCTTCTTATACATAATTGATTAACTTTAACTCTTTAGTGATCTTCTTATATGAATGAGATGTTGACAAATTAAAGTTAAAAAAGAACATTTATACTCTCATTATTGTGAAGTAATCATTATACAAGTTAGATCAGAAAATTTTATAAGACTGAGTTCAACACTTTATATGTTTAAACTTAAGGTTAATCTTCTGTTAAGAAAGCAAATATGCAAAATGAAACTGCATAAAAGCTTTAATTAACACTGTCTTTAAATGTGTAATAAGTACAGCAAAACTATAATAGAAGCATCAGAGCAAGATAGAATCTATATAATTAAGTATATTGCAAAGAATTTTAATAAATTTGCTTTAATATCTACAGTATATACATTACATTCAGAGATTATCTTCTCTATTATTGCTTCAGATGCAAGTCTGTATATCTAGATTCATAAGCATGATCTTATGATTAACTTCTTAAATATCAACACTACATCATTAAATGAAAAGATCAAGACTTACAGACTTTAACATTAACAATTTGTTTATTTTGATTTTGTAAAGTTGCATAATCTTTACAAGATAACAATTCTTGAAAAGTCAATTCTCATTATTGAGAACAATAAGAATATATATGAGATTTGTGTTCTAATTAAGTTCATCAATAAACAAGATTACACTGTAAGCAAAAAAAAAATTAACATTTTTACTTTTATCTTCATTAATATATGCAGCTCATTACTCTTGTCATTTAATAAATATCAATACTTTTTAAAGATAATAGATAATCATTTCTGAAAGATGTAAACAATATTACTGAAGCAATATGATAAGATCTTACAAACACTATAAAAATAACAATTAAAGACTGAACTTCAGATCAGTGCAAAGGTTCTTGCTGTACAAAGCAACAATAAAATGAAATTAAAGTTTACTTTAAACAACTGATGCAAGTCTTTTAACATTACATCACAATACACAGTGCTCTACATGTCAATTTAGAATGACATTGTCAAAAGAATCATTCAAATTACTGAGAACTCAGTGCACATCATGATTAAAGAAATACAATTATCAATAAAGTTCTGAGTGCAGACAGCATAGACAGATGTTTATCTTCATAATTGAACAGTAATTGATTTCTTAATTAATGACAAATAGATAACTCTTAAGAAAGCTTTCATTAATGTGAAGTTATTCATCAATTATATTTATATATAAGAATATAAATGCTACAGCTACATTGATCTTAAGTTACTATCTGAAGATAGATGCAACAAATTCATAAATTAAGAATAAATAAGAGTCTTTATAAATTACATTGAGAAAATCACAAAGCAATATCAGCTTTAAGCTTCAGATCTTAAGCACATCATTAAAAATCATGCTGTAAAGTTTGCTAAAAATAAGAAGAAAGACACTGTTAATTTTAAACTGTAACAATAGACATTAAATGTTCTTTTAAACAGAAGATTCATTAAATATTTATAGAAAAAGTTAATCATTGTGAAGATTACAGCTTCAAATTAAACATTTATAACTTAAAACAGTAAGATGCAGTCTGACTTAATCATAATTAAGATTAATAAGTCTTAAGATAAACAATATGAGATCAAGTTAACTGCAGTTAATCTAAACAAGTCATTAAATAAGAAGATCAACACTGATTAAGTTAAGACAATAATACTTAAAGAAGTCAGAATCTTTCTGTGTGTTGAGATCTTAAAATGAAAGAGAAACAACAATGATAATGATTAAGATGTAAATGAGTTCTTAATTAAAATATTAAGAATTATGCTGACACTTACAGCATTCTTTATAAACAAAAAAGATTCTATAATTAAATTTAATATTTCAATATCTGTCATCTATGCTGAAGCAGTGAGAGACTCAATCTGAGAAGAAATGTAAAAGAACATCATTTATGTGAAGCTGACAGTCTTAACAGCAAATGAAATATGAAAAGAGACTATGTCATTAAGAAAAGTTAACATTGTAATCAGTAAATGAGTCTTTAAACTTAAGCTGAACATCAACAAATTCTTAAACAAGCTTAAAACAAGATTTATGACAAAAGACTTCTTATAGACATATAATGTTAATTATAAAAATATTTTTGCTCTCACTATTAAGTTTAATACTCTGTGAGTCTTTCTGACTATTGTTGCACTTAAGAATCTAAAGTGTCATTAAGTAAATGTTAATAATATTTTTATGAAATTCTTTCTGAAAAAAACAATCTATATAATATTTTTTTCTGAAATCAATGTTGCATCTAATTATGTTCTGTACATACTGTGCAGCCTTTATGATCTTAAGTAAGTCACATAAAATTAACATAAACAATGTGTCATTAAACTACTTAAGTTAAGTTTTCATCAAAGTAAAACTGATCTCTATCTTCTTTTTTACAGCATTAAAAGAATCATACTGCTTCTTTATGTAAACAATATTGTTATAACTTCAATAAATCTATTATACATTCTCTGATTTAAGCAAGCTCTTACAGACATGTTTAAAGTTAAGAACTTAAGAAAGACACAGAAAATTCTTGATATTTAAGTCATATATAATTATAAAATGAGAACTCTGCACTAGGCTGAGTGTAAAGTCAAGTTAAGTCAGAAAAAAGTGCACCTAACCTGAATCTGCACTAGAGTTCAGGTTAAATTGAGTCAGATTTGTGTACAGATTAACTTTACTCATATCTGCATAGATTAAATCTGAGAACTCTAAGCTAGTTATTATGAGTAAGGTCAGGGCTAAAACTCAAAAATGTGAAAGCTTATTGATATATTAGTCATAATAAATTACATCTTAACTAGTTATATAGGGATAAATTACATGGTCGCAAGATATATTACTGAATAAGTTACGAAAATCATGACTTTTCGTGAAGGTGCATGTTAGAAATACACATTAGTAAGCATGTGTATGTGCTTACTTAGTCAATATATATGCTTACTAAGCGCATACACATGCTTACTAAAACTATATATAACTTACAAAAAACTCATAACTCTATACAGATCAAGTTAGGTTAATCTGTACTCAACTTAACTGAATAAAAGTTAGTTTAACTTAACTCAATACTCAAACTCAACTCTGACTTATGTAATCTATAGACAACTTACATACTCAGTTTACTCTGCACCTGAATCAGACTCACTATATAAATAAGATATTAAAGAATCTTTATATACAATTTAATAAGCATTGATCATCAGTATTTTACTTAATGAATATAATGTTCTTTACTTTGTCAATTTAACTGATTAAAGAATAGATTAAAGACAGTATTAATAGACAATTAAAAGTTTAATGTATACAGCAATTTATATTTAGTCAGACATCATCTTTACATTAAGTCAATTAAGTTAATATTTTAGCAATTCTGCAGAGCATTATAAATATACATTTAAGAGATTATTGCAGTACATAAGATCAATCATTAATCTTAGCATCATGTACAATTTTAATGAGAGTTAAGCAATGCTTAAATACTCTGACTTCAACTATGCTTCAGACAAGCAGAATTGAAAATTAATTTTAGAATATATTTATATGCTTAAAGATGAATCAGTGTTGTGAATAAATTAAAAGCAGAAGTTTGTCATTATTTTAATTATTGAGATTGAATACATAATTATGTCAATGTGCATAAAGATTGAGATCTGACTTAAATAAATATTAAGAAATATGAACATAAGTAAATATCTTGAAGTCAACTTATACTATATAAGTATTTAAGAGAACAAAACTCATTAAATATTTTTATTTATTTAGCTTAAAGAAAATAATTAAGTTGTTTTGATCTTAATTAAGAACATATATGTATATAAGTAATTAAAGCACATCAATGTCTTTTATTACAACATCTGCAATCTGCATAAGTGCAATCAGATTTAGATAAACTTTATACTCAGTTAAAAGATAATTATTAATAGATTTATTAAGTCTCTATTTAAATAAATCTTTAAGCAGTTCATTGAACTTATAAAACTCATTGTTAATGATTAGTTAAACTTTTAAATGATTTATTGAACTCTTAATGATGTGTTTAGTTATCTGATGTTTATTGTCAGTGAGAGTCAATAGGTGCAGTCTCATTAAGTAAGAGTGTTAAGAAATGATGTTTTAGCTGTTTCTATGAAGTGAAGTAGAATTAATGTCAGAGACTGAATGAAAACTCTATTTATGTTGACTGTAATTAACATTCTTTCTACTTCTTCTGTAACTCTCTCAATCAAGATGTGCTCAGCAACACAATTTAGAGATTTCATTAAATGATATAGTATAGTATAAGTATTCATTTCTTTCAATAGTCATTGAATATAATTGTTTTTATAGAGAAAATAATTTTATTATATAGAAAGAAAGTCAATTTTTAAAGAGTTAATTCAATATCTTTAGTGTTGACTTGATGATCAGAGCATTAAATTAATAATTAAAGAGTTAATTTAATGTTTATTTAATTGTCTTATATTTAAGACTATACATTCTGTGTATAAATTTCATATCTTTCAAAATATAATCATAACATCATTTCTTTTCTTCTTAGATGCTAATCTCTTAAGTTTATATATAAGTGAAGATGTAAGAAAATCTTTCATTATTAATTATATCTTGAAAACTTTCAGCATTCTGTGAGCACAATAATTATCTATGTGTTATTAAAGAGATTTTGTTGTACAATATTTTCTTAATTATCTTTTATATTTATTGTTACTTTCACAGTGTTTTCTACATCATGATAAATCTTCACTTTAAGTGTGCTAAGTATACTCATCAAGATCATTCTTATATTAATATAACATAAAAGTCACTGAATTATGTCTGTAATCAATTGAAATTTAAAATTCTTAAAATGAAAAAAAAATAAGCTTATCTTTTTATTAAGCTTTCTTAATTATGAAAAACTCTGCATTAAATTCATAATTAAGCAAAACAGAAAACTCTTTATTTGTTGAAAGAATTAAATGACAATAATAATGATGATGAAGTAAATCTTTAATCTAAGACTCTATCTCAATTATTTAATTCTATATCAGTTAATTTTTAATAATCTAATGCTGCATTCTCTTCTTAAACTGCTGAAGCATTCTTATACAGTTAAATAAGTTGTTTTTAAGTTTTTATATACTTTTTAAAGCATCATATTCTTTTCATCTGATAAGATAATAAGCTTCTTCATTAAATTTTTTTTTTTAAAATGTTCTTAACTAAACTGATCATCAGATTGAGTCAGGCTCAGATTTTAGAATTTAACTTAACTTATTAAGCTTTACTTTGCAATCTAACTTGACTCTGTGCAGAGTCAGATTTTAAACAGAGTCAGATTAAATTATTTTTGATAGCTTAAATTAAATTAAAATTAATTAATTTCTGTTATTAAGCAGCTTTATATTGACAGCAGTTACTATTGCAACATTTTTAATTAACATTATATATAATTCTTCTTGTTCAACTACATATCTGCTTTATAAATGTTATATATGAACATTATTAACTTAATTATCAGATCACTCATTCTTTACAGAGCAAAAATACATTAATTAATATACTTTATCTTTTTAATAAGTCTGCAACATATAAAAGATTGCTTTTATCTTTTATAATTTTTCTGATATTATTAGATTTTCTTTTTTATGTAGCTCAGCAACTATATCACAAATAAGTCATGAAAGAGATTCTTAATATATAAGAATTTATATTTTCAAAAAATATACAAAAATATATCTTACTTATCTTCTGCAAATCTGTAATGACTAATTAATTCCACTTTAAACTGTCATTATACTGATTAAAAATCTCTTTAATCAGCAATAAAAAGAATTCTAAATTTAAAATAAAAGAATATAGTTTCTGTCAATACTGCTGCTGCTGCATTGCATAAGTTAATTAAAGAATATTAAAATTGAGCATTTTAATTTAATTTAATAATGCAATTATGTAATTCACTTAACTCTTTTTGTGCAGAAACTAATTTAAAAAAAAAGTTATTAATAATTTAATCTTTTTCTTTAAAGATGTCATGCTTAACAGTCTGTTCTTTGCTTTCATTTTATAAACTTAATTCTATTTTATATATCTTTATCTATAATTCATATTCTGTTTTCTTTAATAAATCTTATGTTATCAGATTCACAAGCTTTAAAATCTACTTAATATTTCTTTGTAACTTTAACTTTTATTATATTTCTGTTATGCTATACAACATAATTTTAATGTTAGTTTCTTTACTGTAAGAAGATCTATACTTAGTAAAGAAATTGCAACTAACATGATTGAGATACTACACTTTACAAATTGTATATATTGCTTTGAATTTCTTAAATGATAAACTTAAAAAGAAATGATTATAAATTAATAAATCTAAATAATTGTATAGCTTAATTTAAATTGATCTTAATTATCTATAAATTCACTGATAACAAAAACATAACATTCATATAAACAAATGATAATATAAAGATTTAGCAAGTTCATTTATTTTTAACACAACACTTTCTACATTTTCTTTCTACAGAACATCTTACTTTTTGTATTAAGCTTTTTATATTTTTTTTTGCATTATGTAAGTAAAGTAAGTAATGAAGAGATATAATGCTGACTTTTATTTTAAAGATACATCATTAAAATAAAGAAAACTAAGTGTATTAGTGCTTTCACTATTGCAAGAAGTTCTTTATTATAAATCTTATATCTTTTCTTAAGTTCTAATAACTTTCTAAATTAATATATAATAAACTTCTTCTGTTCATCTTCAATCTGATATAGATATGCATCTATTATGAAATCTGAAGTGTCAGTTTTCAATATCTTTTTCTATACTGAGTTAAGTATTTATAGATGTGCTATTTCATTAAAACTTTTCTTTAATGTACAGAATGCATTTTCTTGCTCTTTATCTCAATGTTATTTCTCATCTTTGTATGTCAGACACATAAGAGATTTCATAATCTTTATATAATTAAATATAAACTTTCAATAACAGTTTGTCAAGTCTAGAAAGACTTGCACTCTCTTAAGTTTTCTTAATGTCAATCAGTTTCTGACTACTTCTGTCTTCTTTGAGTTCTTTTTAATTTAATTAAATTAAATAACATATTTTAAAAATTTAATCTTCTTGATTTTAAATCTGCTTTTTGACTTTTTCACATACAGAACTTTTTCATTAAGCTTTATTAGAATCTTGCACATATGTTTGTGATGTGTCTTAAGATTATCTGAGTATATCAGAATATCATTAAGATATATAATTATAAAATTATTAAAATATTCTCTTAACATGTCATTAATAAGTCTCTGAAAGATAACTGAGACATTTTTGAGCTTAAATAACATAATGATGTATTTATAGTGTCTATATCTTATTTAAAATGTTATTTTTCATTCTTTGTTCTTCTTTATGCATATACAGTAATATGCTTTCTTCAGATTTAAATTCATAAATTACTTAACTTTTTTTAGTCTGTCTTACAACTCTTTTATCAATGATAAAGAATAACTGTCTTAATATATTATCTCATTGAGTTGTCTATAATCAACATATAGTTGCTTAATGTCATCTTTTTTTAATACAAAAAATATTAAATAATTAATTAATGACTTTAATGATTTAACAAACTCTCTTTTTAAGTTTTTAACAAGATAGTCTTAGACTTTCTTTAGTTGATCTTTACTCATTAAATATAAAGACATTCACTTTAATTGCTTATTATTTATGAATGATATCTTATGATTTTAAGACTTATACTTTAATAAGCTTTTTTCTAATTGTTTAAAGATCTTATATGTGTTCTCTGTTGCATACAGTTCTTTGTTGATTCAGTTAATTTAAGAATTCTTTTTACATAATTAAAGCATTTCTAGTATAATGTCATACTTAATTAACTCAAGAACATTTAATCTTAATTTCTGTAAATCATTCTTTATTATAACTTCAATATAAACTTCTTTATGAACTCATTTGAATTCTTTGTTAATCATATATACTTATATAAGCTTTAACACTCTTCATAATGTCAATTTTAGCTGTTTAATTACTTATTGTAATATAAAGTTGTTAATTATTTCTAAATCTATCATTACTCAAAGCTGTCTCTTCAATGATATCTTAACATTAACTTATATTTTATAATCATTGTTGTTGTCAATTTATTAAGACATTAAAAGCTTCTTGTTTTTTAATTTCATTAAGAAAACTTAAGATTTTTAACTTCTCAAAGCTCTTTGCTTTCATCAAAGCTTGCAGAGCTTAACTTTTGCTTTAAAGTTTATTAAATTCTTTTTAAAATTCTTTAAACTTTATTAACTTTTCACTGAAGTTTCTTTACAGCTTTATAAATCATTCAGATTTCTTACTAAACATTGTTAATCATATATATTTATTTAATTCTTTCTGAATATATTGCTCTGAGTGCAGTTGTGCTTTATATTGATCATAATCTTATTAAACTAAATTTCAAAGTGCTTTCACTCTGTACAGAAACTCAGATGACATATATTTTTCTGTAATTATTTAACATTTTTTATTAAATATCATTCAGTCTGTCAATAAATAAATCTTAATCTTATAACTCAGCTCAGATTCTTTTAACATTTCTTATTGTTTTTAAAGATCATTAATTATCTTTTATAAGTAATACTGTTCTCACTTCAGTTCTTATTGCTGATTTTTAAGTATCTATTGTTACATTTTAATGTATACATTCTCAGAGTACTTATATTGATTCTTAAGTTTTGTGTTGACTTCTTAATTATTGATATCTTTTAAATCTGTATTTAAATTTAAATATATTCAGATAAAATTCTTTAAATCTTTAACTTCTACAGTGTCTTTCTTCTAAATTTTCAATTTCATTTATATTGTTTCTGACAATCTTCTCTAAAATAGCTAATCTCTTTAATCTACTCATCATAATATAATTAATGTTGTGTCTCTTCTTAAACTTTTATAATCATCATTTAATTCTATCTTTACTGCTTATATATACAAAGCAGTTATCATTGTAGCAAACTGTTCAGCTCAGTTAATTATGTATTATTACTGAATTCATCATTATTAAGCTGACTGTCAGGCTTTTTTAAAGCTGATTTTTTGCTTATTTTGCATGCCTTGTTAGCTGTGAACAATCATAGTAACAGAAACTTCAAGAATTTGAACTAAACTTTAGCTGTATACATTAAGCTTGAAAGCAATTTGATTTTTATAATTTTAAGCTCATTTTGTAAAGAATTGTGAGGGATTTCTAATGATGTAAAAATTATCAAAATTACTCAACAAACAATAAAAATTACACAATATTACAAGTTAAGTCAGGCCTCAATGTTAAGTCTGATAAGTTAGATCAAATTTTGAAAGTTAAGTCTGATTTAACTTAATAATTACTCTAATTATTATAACTTTCTTTTTCTGTCATTAAGATTTCTTGCAATCTCTGACAAAATATTTAGATTTATTACAATTATAACAATTATGAGTCTTTACTTATTAAATATAAAACTTATAAAGCTTACTTATATGCTGTTCTTACTTCACTAACTTAGCTTCTGACTTTTAATTATACTTTTTAATATTATTAAGATTCATTAAGTCTTTTTGCACTCAGATCTGGCAGGAGAAGCTCTTTCAGATACATTTTGTCAGCAAAACTATGGTCAATGATCAGATTGCTGTAGGCGGTATGAACAATGTCAGATGGCGGGTTGACGTCAATTGTGACTTTGAGCCATTCCCTGAAGTCTTTGAGGTCGATCTTTATGTCATTTTTGCGGGATTTTGCAATCAACACCGAAATGTCTCGCAATATAAACGCCTTGAGAGCTTCCCGTCTACCCGCCACAAGTCCAGCAGCATACGCAGCTTTCTGTTTCTGAATTGCGGTATCCGCTGCCTTTCTCAGTCCGCAGTAGAACTTGGTGTTATTTGCCCCACGGAAGCCAAAGTTGAAACGAAAATCGCTGCTTTTGTACTGCACACGATGCCCATTACGACACATCACTAGAGACGCCACTTTGAGCCCTTCGCCATGAGTCCCTGCTTGTTCGGTCTTGTTGCGCTTGGTTGTGTCACCTAGTTCCAAGTTGTCGACGGTGATCTTAGCTTCGAAGTTAGTCAACTGTAGGGTCCCATTCTTTTTATTAAAGCGTATGAATCCTAGTAGCTGATTACCCGGTGAATCTGCTGCTGTCACTCTGCATAGGCCATGCACAGTGACATATATCCCTTTCTTATCTTCTCGGTAGACTGGCCTGAACGTTCGAAGTCTGAGCTGAGAAGAGGCGATGATTCCGTCTTTCCTAGAGATATATCAGCCAAGCGTCTCACAGAATAGTCCACTGTTAACTTACCAGTCCTGATAGAACTCTCTGAAAGCCTCTTGTGTACCCCAAGTAGGAACATAATTCTTAGAGAGTCCTAGATTGCGGGTTTCCTTCTTCGGTACATGTCGTTCTTCTTCCAAGGATGGGTCGTCCTCCGAAGTTGGATCGTCCTCCGAAAATTGGGGGCCCTCGAAGAAATGGCAGCCCTCCCAGGATTGGTCGTCCAGACTGGAAGCCATCATCATCGCAAGTGAGGCCGTAGGAGTAGAGGAAAGACTGAGAAATACAGTAGACTATACTGATATTGAGCTTAGGGACACCTCAATACTGTCCACAAGATCTATACAGTAATGGCAAATCACAATCCACCCTCTGCTGCAGTTATTGTGACCACCTTTGATGTTGTGAGCTGCTCTTGCTGCTATGCTTTCTGAAGTGCAGTGACAGGGGTTTAAGCAAAGACACGAAGATTTTTCGGCATAGACAATCGGAGATTGTACTAGATAGTACCGTACAATCAACTGATTGTAAAATATCATTGCATGAAAACAATCTGGTTACTATCTACGGTCAACAATAATTGACAATCTCTCGATAGTTTGACTTTGATCTGCATTCCTCTGATGGTGAATAAAAAGAAAGGAATGACTGAAGTTCTTTGAAGCACTGGTTTGGGAACATACTGTAAGCGGATGGATCTAAAGTATATGTGAAACGGGTTTGAGACTGAACTTCCTACAGAGAGAGATAGATGTAGTCTTTGCGCATGTCAGAATCACCTTATTTTCTACCTTGTTGAGATATACACAATTGTTGTGATTCTATCTGAACTATGCCTTACCAGCCCGAGAAGACATATCTGCTACTAACAATCGGACGCGAGCATGAAAAACCCGACCCCAGCGCCCACGCCCGCTGTGGGTATCATGCTGCTCTAGCGGCCAGGTCCATGCTGTTAAACACAACGATATACCGAGAATTATTATACGAGAGAAGCACACTAGAACACCGACATCATGCAGCTCTCCCCTCTAGCGCTGTAGCCGCGTTTTCGAGGAAGGCGTTGAACTGCTTGACCTGATTCAGAAGTCCCCCACCGCTGGACGACGAGCTGGCCGTCGCAGCTACAGTTTGTAGACGTAGCTCAAGCCCACCGGCAATGACACCATCACCACTATGGGTATCGGTCTGAGCTTGCTGCTGTGTGCGGCCACGCTCGACGGCCAACTCGATATCATGTAATGCTGTGTTGAGGTCATTGCGAGCCTGTGGCACTGGTCAACAGCCTTCCTCTCCGCCGTCTCGGATTGAACATACCTGGCTACTCTTCGTCGCCTCCTCGTGCAGCCTTCTGACTTCATCCGTGCGGAGTGCCACTTTCTCTCGTTCCCGCCTGATACGGAGAAGCTCTTGCCGTAGCGCCGCTTTCTCCTTGTTGGCTTGTCTCAGTCTTACTGAGAGCGCCCAGTTGTTGTCAAGCGCTTCGGACTGCATTCGTATCAGTAAACCAGTTGCCCGATACAGTACCTAGAGGCTCACAACTTACCATATCAAACAGTCTAGACTCCAACTCTGTCCCAAAGGTTCTTGCCGCTCTCTTCATGGTCTTCGAGTCCCCTTTCGTGCCCTCGATCCGCCCGCTCTCCGCTGCCGCATCAACTTTGTCCACGATCTTAGCGATAATCTCGCTGCATGCCTGACCCAGAACATCGACAGCGTTGACCGAAGTGCGCTTCGGGAAAGGAGGTGGGCCGTAAAGAATGCTTTGGTCATCGTCCCCAAACTGTAAGGCTTGCAATCTGGAGAGACGATGGACAGTAATAGGCACAGACTCTCTGCTCGTCCTAGGCCCAGAAACATCTTGATTTTCTTCACCGACACCTTCGCCCGAGGCTGAAAGAGGCTTTTTCTGCCTTTTCTTAGAGTTCCTAACGTTGGCTGAGCTGCATTTTAGTATCTTGGCTGGTACAGCACGTGGTCTAGATGGCCGACTGTGCGACTTGGGAGCCTTTTGGGGCACCTTTGCAACCTTGCTGCCTTCTTCGTTCTCTCCCCCTGAATCCGGCTCTTCTTCCCCTGCCGAGTCTTCCTCTTCAACTGTAGCAAGGGGCTTTCTTGAGCGATTTTGACCCGTCCGATGTAGCACGGAAGCTTGCATCTCATCCTCTGATGTCTCTTCTTCGTGTTCGTTTTGAGCCTCAACCACTTCCGTAACAACTTTTGACGTCTTGCGCCGCTCGCGAACTGCCTCTGGCGACTTTTGGTTCTTGCGTCGTGTAGTCCGTGTTGGTTGTTGCTGCTTGGACGTACTGCCTTGCTGCTCCTCAGATCGAATTTCAGGTGAGACGACAGGCCCAGCCTCATCCACCAGGCTTTCAGTTGGCTTTTTGGGCTGAGTGCTTTCCATTACTGAAGTACCATTGGGCTTCCGCTTTCCCCTTGACTTCGCTATCGAATCATGCCCAGAATCTGGTAGGACCACTGCTGAATCCCCGAGCGCCAGAGGACTTTCCGTCCTTTCATTAGACTTGGAGGCAGATTTTGGTTCACTGCTCCTAGTAACAGGTGTCTCCAGCAGGGCGGTTTGAGCAATCGTAGACAGTCGGCAAGCTGACGCTGGCTCTGCCAAAGATCAGCCACCCATACACACCTTACAATTCTTTGCATCCGTACCGGTAATTTTGCGCTTCTTCGACACGCTGCCTTGACTATCACTTCGCGTCACCCGCGAGCTCGACCCGCGCTCCTTATCTTCCGTCCTCGATATATCATACAGCGAGGGTCTTCCCGGTAGATAGTTCCGCGCGCTTGTCGGAGTCCGCCTCGCACTCGACCGTGGGGCCAATGGCTGACTGGAGCTCGGTGTCCGCCGTGATGATCGCTGGGGTATAAGGGGTGGTTGCTCTGACTGTGGAGTGCGACGCCGTGAGGACCGTTGTGGCCGCAGTGGCACATTGTTTGCACCAGGGAAGGCAAGTCCAAAATCGATGTCTTGAATCTTATGGATTCTTTTCAACAAACGTTAGCTTCTTACGGCAGAACCAGAATCAAAGGGCTTACCCGGCACCGCGTTGGCGCTGTAGAAAGCGTTCTTCACGATCTAAGAATCATATATCAGTAACGTCCATTGAAAGCCGTAGGCCTAATACTTACTGGAGGCCATGGTAGCACGTCGCAGCCTGCTTGCGTCCGTAAACTTGGACCTGTACGAGTACAGTCGCGCCTCGAAGCTCGATGGACGTGTTGTTTGACACGGAGCAGGGATGGGACGGAAGTTACCGCACCATCATCTATCGCTCCCTGTTTGCACCTGAGATTCAGGCCCTGACCTCAAAACTCATCTTTATACATACCTAAACTCATGCCTACTGTAAGTCAAGTTTGAACTTTACTTCAGCCTTGAGTGTAGACATGGAGGGGGCATGGGTAAGTTTACTGTATTGGTGTGATTAGGGAGGGGTACATGGGGTAGCAAGTAGAAAGTTCTCTGATCGGCGGGTACAATTTAGATCTTAAGATTCAGGGTAGATAAAGACCGACGCCAATTATTACAACCGACATCAACACCACAAACAGCATCACCTCACCCATACTTCCAATGGGCTGGTTCTGGGGCACCTCAAGCAACGGCAATGGCCAATCCACTACAACAGACGATCCCCTACGCAACCTCGACCCCAGCCTGCGCGAATTCCTCGAAAAAGAATCCCCCGTGAAATACACGAACACCGAATCCACCACCCCCCACCGTTCCCCACCACCACCACCCACCAAGAAACCGCAGTCCTACACCGAGCAAATCTTCCCGACGTCTTCGGAACCCCCATCACCCGCATCCTCCGAAACCGACTCCTCCTCCGCGCCCAAAGTGCCCGCCGCATCCCTCTTCCCGGACGGCCGCTACGCGCACCTGTGGAATACCTACACGCCGCTCTTCGAAGTCGAAAATGCCAACAAGTCGGACCAGGAGAAGCTGCTGGACGTGCTGGAGGGGTACAAGTACCGCAAAGGCGAGATCGGGCGGGCGGCGTTGGAGAACTGCGCCAACGAGCAGTGGCTCGTGAACGACTGTTTCCGGAACGGGGGGTTCAAGAGTCGGATGACGATGTGTCGGGCGGAGAACAAGGGGCTGGAGCGGTGCTATATGATGCAGGCGGTGAGTTCCCCATTGCTTTTCTCCGCTTGGAAATGAGAGGGGTGACGCTGATTGCACGTGGGGTGGGGCAGAAATTCCTCAAAGCGCTCGGCTACCTGTCGACGTTCGACCGGCCGCCCGACGTCGACGAGCAGATCCAGATGCACGCCGACACGCTCTATCATCGCATGCTCGAGCAGGAGAAAGCCATCCAAGGCGCCAAAGCAGCTGGTCTGCCCGTGCCTCAATTCCCGCCCATCGTCCCCTCGATGTCGACCGCTGCGCCCGCCACGGCTGCGTACACGCAAGCAGCAGAGACCCTCCCGGAAGAGGATCGGATCACGTTGGACAAGCTTCGGCCGAGCATACAGGCAAAACTCAAAAAGCGCTTGAAGGGCTTGAACGCGGACCAGAAGGAGCTTGAGGAGAAGGCGATCAATGCGGAGATCGAGGCGGGGGACAAGCTGGCGAGAGATGTTACTACGCTGTTTGAACAGCAGGCGCAGAGTAGGAAGGAGCGGAGGGAACAGGGGAAGGACACTTGGACCGACAAGATTAGCGGCGTATTTGGATGGTGACGGGCTATGTTTTGGCTCGCTTTGTACCGAGCGGAACGATCTTTCGGGGTCCAAGTCGCCGGTGATCTATATCGAGGCGCAAAGAGGGGTTATGTTGGGTTCACAATGGTATCATTTTTACTCAGGGAAACGATTGATCTGCCGGTGCGGTCGAAAACATAGTACTCTACCAAGAATACAATTAGTTCTCCGAGAAGCATATCTAAGCGATGCATTGAACACCTTGACTTGATAATCAGGTAACGCCCGCTACAAGCAGTCTACTGGAAACGATTCATCAAAGCCTCGAAAGATCCATGAGTTGCCTAGGTGAAACTATGGCCAGCCCTGGTACTGCGGCTGCTGCGTTTGTAGCGGCTGTCCGGGCCTTGGAAATACTGGTATAGTATCCAATTCTTCCAATCCGCCCATGGTACCTTGGCTTGCTTGCCAGCCTTGCCCCGTCTGTTGGTTCACAAAGGCGCTCTGTCTGAAAGGATTCGTACTCCCTGTTGGATTTGGCATCAAAGGAGCAGATACATTCTGCGGTTGATGCAAGGGTAAGGCGTCTCGAGCAAATGGATTCGTCCCAGTCGGCATGGGCTGAAGAGGTTGAGTGACAGAGTATTGCTGCACTGGAGGCTGAGAGCTGTGTACAGGTGGCGGTGATGAGAAGGGACTGCCTTGACTTTGCACAGTCGATTGGACAGGAATGCTCCTTGCGAATGGATTAGTAGATTGTGGCGTGGAATGGGGATCGATGGTAGAAGCTCCGGTATAAGAGGATGTGGTTAAGCCAGTTGTTTGCGGCATTATTGATTGGCGGAAGGGGTTCGTTGATTGTTGTTGGCCGTTAGAAAATGGTAACTGCTGTGGTGCGAATGCGGCGGTATTATCTTGCGGTATGTTAGATAGGAAAGGTTGCTGTGCGCTGAAAGGCTGTTGAGTTTGCGTTGTGTAGCCGCTGAATCCAGCTCCTGTAAAGCTTGGGTCCATTGTTGGCTGCTGTTGCGGCTGGCCAAATGGGTTGCCGTTCTGTGCAATGAACATGCCATTCATTTGCTGAGTTCGCAAAGGTTGTGAGGCAGTCTGTGGCACCTGCGACGTTGAATGTTGCATATCCTGTTGCTGGAAGACTGCGTCCTGTTGGAAACTTTGGACTTGCGGTTGTGTAAATTGTTGGGCCGTTGACTGCTGGTTTTGCTCTATGGACTCGAAGAAGTCAATCAGGTCTGGTGCTGGGCCCTTGGTGTCTGGTCTTGCTGGACTTGCTTGTGCTGGCTTTGGTTCTGGAAAGGTTTGGCCAACGGCAACCTTTGATGCGGCTGGTTTTGAGTTCCCGAATGGCTTACTTGCACTGTTGCCCATTCGCCCACTCTTCTTGGCGTCTTGCTGCGCAAGGTATTGCCGCCTATTGAGATCGAAGTCGGGATCATTCAGATACTCTTCCAATGACTTTGTCAGGCTAGTTGGTGCATGTTTAAGCTTCGGGATCTCAAGCCTCGTTGCATTCTCGTATTGTCTCGCCACCCCAAGGAATTGTACGACATGGTCGGTCTGTTTGCTGAACGTCTTATATATCTCGAGTGCCCGTTCGGCATCGACTTTTGACATCTCAAAATAGTGTTCTGAGAACGGTTCTTAGCAAACACCTGGCTTGTCTATATGTGGGACCCCACCAAGAACGTTGATTGTGCCCTCATTCATCACATGGAACAGAACCAGCAAATCCATCGTGAGCAAGCGAAAGGCAGTCAGCGTTATCTCGTTTTCTGGTTCATTTGCTAAGAGCTGGATAGAGTGGGTTCTGTCAGCAAGTCTCTTAGGCATGGCCTAATCAGTGATCCTCCGGGATTACCGACATCGCATTGCAGGAGAGCTTCGATTTGAATCTGCGCGCTTTCCGTTTGCCTTAACAGAGCCTTGTCGACGGACAACTTCTTTAACCTGCCCTGTCCGCCTCTGACAAAGTCGAACCTAATCTCTCCAAAGCTCTTTGCTCGTTCTAGCAGGTACTCTGAGTAATGCCGTATGTTGGCTCCTTGTACTTGGACTGGTTTGCCATGTTCAGTCAGTACGGCGTCCACAAAATTGCCTAGGGCGTTTCAGACCCATCATTACACGTTCACAAACGGCGATCCAGGGTAAGAAGAAGACGTGGAGGGTATGACATCCGTAGGCGTTCAGCGTGATACGCACCATCAGAAAAACTGCTTATAGCCAGCATCCGAGGCTGCTCTGCCAGATACCTGAGCGTGACGTTTGGCTCCCCCTCTCGTATCATTAAGTGGACGATTATAAGAGACTTGAAGACGATAGTCCAGGTCGAGTCGCGCAAGCGATTCTGAAGGACACGGAAGACCTCGGCGACACCGGCTTCTCCAGCGTGCGTTGCGACGAGGATATGCTCGACATATTTAGATTTGGGCGCCGCGAGCTGCAGACAAACGATTAGCAGCTCTCCAAGCAAAGCCAAAAACGTTCCTATCAGTCCAGGAGTACTGTATACCTTAATCTTCGTTCCACCCTTGACAGACTTCTCGAATGAAGGGGACATTGCTTGCTGCGAGCGAGGTGGGCGCTGCCTCGACATTCAGCGCGAGTAGAGCTAATCGTTGTGAATGAATTCGGGTGGACCACAGCTGTTATGTGTAATGCATAGCTGATATTGGAGATAAAATTGTCCGGCTGTGATCTAATGCTATTGCGCAGTAATAATGCCCTCCGAATTTGCTTGTTACAGAGCGGTCCGGTGAGGCTGCTGGGCAATCACAAGGTATGTATTTGCGACAGGCGAACCATGAACACTCGTAAGACCTAACCTTCGAGAGTAAGAATTCAGTATGATGGGGTGGGTATTTCGATATCTCTGGTTGCCGTGCCCACACAGGCAACGCAAAGCGGCGAGATTCTATGACGCAGTGGTCGAGCGGTGAAGTGCGCCGGCGCCGAGGTGAGGTGGAAGGGAAGGTTCAAATAGCGAAGACGAAAACACTCGCCAACACATCCTGTTCCACCGCACCTCTACGTTGGCACCTGATGCAGATATTGAATAATATGTGGCATTGTTGTTACGCCTAGTCATCTACTATGATAACGCTCAGATGAGCGTGAGGATGCAAGACCGTTGACAGCGCTCTGGCCTTGATATGTCGCTTCAGCACTGTAAAGACGAGGATTGGTTCCACCCGTCCCCATTGTAGCCCACGAACTGCTGTTGAAATGTCTGGCATAGGATCGAGGGTGATACAAATGAATTCTTGATAGCTATATACATGACCAAATCCTGCCACTCCGAGGTGCTGCCGTCACCGCAATTGTACAGAAACCTCCCCCAAAACGATAGACACCTTCCAAGTTCGATGGTCAGAGATGCCTGCATCGCGTCCGTGAAGTAACAAGGTGGATGTGCCGAACGCCTATTTCACTCTCCTTCCAACTACCGATGAGAGAGCCACTTAGACCCGGTGAAGGGAGAGCTCTAACATCAGAGAGGAAGGATGATTGTCATATCTAACACGCTAGGCTTTCATCATCTATAATTGCCTCGTTAGCTTGGTTGTGGTCAGTGGAATGCGGTGGTAGACATACTTGTTCAAAACTTGGAAGGATGAAGAGGAAAAGTGTAGCTGTTCGGAAAGAAACAATTTTGAGGGTTCACATACTCCTTACATAATCAGAGGCGTGACCAATCAAAAACCTCCCATCGATTAGACCTAGATATTTGTACCTACAGTAGACCTCCAGAAGTTTGATGTCTACAGAGCTCCGTTGCAGGACGACAAAGTGAGCATTGGATTATCTGGGGAGGGTGTTCAATGCAGCTATACAATTGCTGAAGCTTCAACACTGCTTTCCAGACTATGATCAGCTGTACCAGAATATCCAAATTTGTCCCTTCACGAGCAAGCAACTACCTATACAACGCCTGGAAATGCACACCGAACCATACTCTAAGATGTCAGTCATTTAGAAGTAGATCTTTCTTTACTGGACGTCCATATCAACAAGATTTGAAGGGTTCGAATCCCGGCATAGAATTCCTCGAGAGCTACAAACAGTCACGTGAGTTTATCCTGCGAGACCCGGATAGGGCAACTAAGAATCACCGCATGATACTTATATTTTCCAGTCAGTTTTCCGGCTGCTACCAAGGATATCAAGGATTTAGTCAAGACCCAGACATTCGAAAGAGAAGAAGAGGTAGTCGTTCATGGCTACCTTGGTCTACGCAGAGAGGTTTCGAAGAATCTATTTTTCGTTCCCATGTTCAACAAAGATTCCAGTCACAGCGTTCAAATCGTTTCCTCGGCAAGCAACGGACATGACAGAGTCAATTCAGCTCATGCACAGCTGCGAAAGCTGAAGCTTTACAGCCCTGTAGCCGTCAGAGGCATACTAAAGCCTCGCCGTCCGGCTACGCATTCTAAACCCAGTGATATCGAGACAGCCAAGCATGTGGACATTCAACTATTGGATCTTTATTGTCTGAATGAATTCCCCAGCGATATCAATACTAAAGATGCCATCTACCCACCTGAGCAACGGCATCTGCAGCTCAAAACCGACAGAAGCTTGCGGGATGCTCTGGCTTTCCGAGCAAGAGTTGCCGATGTTTGTAGAGACCAGTTAGGCAAATCTCAAAACTTTTTGGAGGTGGAGACACCGCTGTTATTCAAATCGACACCCGAAGGAGCTCGGGAATTCATAGTTCCGACCAGGCATAAAGGATTGGGTTATGCACTACCGCAAAGCCCGCAGCAGTACAAGCAGATTCTGATGGCCAGCGGTATACCGCGATATTACCAAATTGCACGATGCTTCCGCAATGAGGACTTGCGGGCCGATAGGCAGCCGGAGTTCACCCAGGTGAGATGTTGTCTTCCGAGGCAAATTGTTGAGTCTGCCCATGGCTTACTCCCTACAGCTCGATCTTGAGATGGCCTTCGCCACTGGGGAGGATGTCATGCAATGTATCGAGCTACTTATCCGAAGGCTATGGGCAGAGATGCTGGGAGTCGTATCGCTATCAGACCCTTTCCCACGAATGACCTATCACGAAGCAATGACCAAATTCGGTTCAGATAAGCCAGACACCCGTCTCGACATGGAGATATTCGCCGTCGGTCACCTACTTCCAGCGGACCTCATCAGTATGATAGGTCCCTTGACCGATCCGATCGTTGAAGTCATGAAATTCCGAGTCACCGAAGAACCAAAGGAAACGCGCAAATTCATCACCGCCTTCATGGACTCGACCATCTCTATCGACTTCCGAAGAAACCCAGACGGCGGACCTGGAATCTTCGTTGTCGATTCGAGAAAGCCGCTTCGAGGTCTGCAAGCCTTCGGTTTCGAAGCGGCGGAACGAGTCGAAGAGATGCTGGATCTCGAAGACGGCGACCTGGTAGTCCTCCAGGCTCGCAAGAATACCCCTCATCACGGAGGATCGACCCCACTGGGAAAGCTCCGTGCCGTGCTGCATAACACCGCGGTCGCTCAAGGCCACGTTCCCGCACCGCAGGGCTTCTCGTTCCTGTGGGTCACGGACTTTCCCCTCTTCTCCCCAACGGACGATACAGAGCCCGGACAAGGAGGAGCTGCCGGACTCGCATCGACACACCATCCCTTCACTTCGCCCAAGACCGTTGAAGATGTCGACATGCTCCTGCACGAGCCGACCAAGGCGGTCGCGGACCACTACGATCTCGTCGTCAACGGCGTCGAGCTTGGCGGTGGCAGTAGGCGGATCCACCACGCTCGATTCCAGGAGTTCATCCTGAAGGATGTCTTGAAAATAAACCCGGAGCGACTGCAAGATTTCTCGCATCTCCTCGAAGTATTGCGAGCGGGATGTCCGCCACACGCCGGCATCGCGCTCGGCTTCGACCGGCTGATCGCCCTCATGCTGGGCAAGAGTTCTGTTCGAGATGTGATTGCGTTCCCCAAAAGCGGCTTCGGTGAGGATCGATTGGTCAAGAGTCCCAGCCCAATGCCGGACGAGGCTCTGAGGGTGCATCATCTGCAGTTGCGCGGGTCAGTAGAAAGCACCTAGCCGCAAGGGTTCGATCAACATGTACTATAACAGAGCAGCGCTTTGCGCAGCTGTTTGAGTCTCGGATGTCCCTTAATATAATACTCTCAGTCACGCTCAAGCGTCACCGCATCTTACAAGTAGACAGACCTCGATAACATACGCGATTCCATCCGTCCTCGAGATACCAACATACAACCCCATCCCCATCGCTATGCTAAAAGCAACCCCCTTCCCCTCCCCCTCCTCCCCCCTCCCCAAACCCTCACCAAACCCCACACACCCCCCCTAACCCCGTGCACTACCCCATCTTCGCCCCCGAAAAATCCATCTCCGGATGCTGCCGCTTAAACTTCTCGAGCATCTCCAACTTCTTCTCCTCCTCGCTCGTGGGGCGACCCATCTCCTTCTGCCGCTGATCGTACATCATCTTCTCGACCATGGCGCGCGTCTCGCCGTCCAGGTCGCTCAGCTTGCTGTTCTCCGGCGATATCTTGGACGTGTCGATGGCCGGCGCCGAAGTCACCACGTGCGCCCACCATTCCATCTTGTTCGTCTTGTCCAGGTGCACTGCTACCTCTTTGCCCGTACTCGTCGTTTCGAGCGTCCAGGTTGATTCGTCGGCGTGGATGGATTTTGGGAGGGGGCCCTGTTTGGGGGGAAAGTGGGGTGATTAGTTGGGGGGTTGGTTAGGTATGTGTACGCGCATGCCCACACGCCGTACTCATGGTGTTGCTGGTGGTTATGCGTGGGGAGCGGAGGGGGGGAGAGGGAGGAGGGGATGCGGGGGGACGGACGTCGATGATGGGTGGTTGGCCTTTGATCCCGACTTTTAGTCTGTCTTTTGTCATGACGACGTCGAGGTCTTTGCCTTTGGTGTTGGCCGGCACGGGCACCGTGATGTCGACGTCTTGGATCGTTTGCGTCCATTTGTACGGCAGCTGGGCTTGCTCGGCCGCTTCTTTGGCTTTGAGCTCGGCGTCTTTTTTCGCGCGCTCTTCGGGCGTTGGGGAGGTGGACATGGTGGGTGGGAAATTTGTTTGGTTGTGTCAGAGTGGGTTGGTGGGGTGTTGATCGTTGATTTGGGTCCCGGTTTCGGGTGGTGGGGCGACGTGATGAGGTTGTAAATATTTGCGATGAAGATCCAAATTTCGGCTTGTACCCGCTGATGCTTGTTTCAAGCCGATCACAGCAGATGCACGAACATGAATACCTTAAGATAAGGTACATATTGATCCTGTAGCGATCAGAAATCCAGTCCTTGCCAATCTACAAATTTCCTGATGGAGTTAATACAGATAGACGCTATCGTGCAACACGACAATACACCTAGGGCAAACTGTTGACATCTGCATCAAGGTTGTCCAGGTTTGGCCTAAAAAGCTCAAGTCTTTACAATATCTGCCCCGCAGGTTCCAGCGTTCCGCTCTCCTTACCGACTAACGGGCGAGCTTCCTCATCCCAGAGATCCTCGTCTTGCATCTCGCCCTCCTCACGACCCGTTAACATCCTCCAAATCCCCTCCCAGAGGCCTTTCTTATGCACCATGGCCAACACCATAAGCACAGGTAATTGCCACACGCCTGCCCAGAATAATCCTCTTGCAGTGCCCTTGTGTCCCTCATTTCTCCAGAACCGCCAAGCTTCCCGAACAATCCAGACATTCACCACACTGCTCGTAACCATGAACCCTTGATCCGTCACGCCCGCCCAGCAGAGACCAGCACAGATCGGAAAGAACAGTAACGAGTACCGAAACGCTACCCGACCATTCATCCTAGGGTTAACCCATGCAAGCATGCGGTAGCCAGCGTTCTTGTATTCCTCCCGTATCGACCAAGACAGAGCGTTGAAGTGGGGAAATTGCCATGTGAACAGCAACCCCCCTAGCAACCATCCACCAACACTTCCTTCGCCTAGCAGAAGCTCTTGCCATCCTCCATTGCCTGTCGCACTTTGTCCGGCTGCTGCGGCCCATCCCATGAGTGGCGGTATGCCTCCAACAACTGCCCCAACCCAGGTATTCAGCACGGATATCCGCTTCATAGGTGTATATACGCCGGCGTACAGAAAGATGTTGAGGCCCGACAGAACTGCTACCGTAGGATTGACTCCGAAATACAGTCCCGCCAATCCTAATGCTCCGCTCAACCCCGCAAATACCAGTGCCCCTCTCTTGCCGATCAAGCCTCTGACTATCGGCCGATTTCGGGTCCGACTCATCTTCGCGTCGTGCTCCGGTTCCATCAGCATATTTAAGGCGTTGGCTGACGCTGTGGAGAGCGCAGTGCCCGTAGTAAGGAAGAGAAGCGTGAGCGTCGAGAGGGATGGGGAGGCGGTGGTTGAAGGGAGGAGTAGGGCAGGGACCGGGTACAGAGAGTATGCTGTCGTTGTTGTGAGGACGATCAGGAAAGAAAGTCGAGGCTTCGAGAGGGCGAGGTAAGCCGTGAACATGCGTCGGAGGGAGTTAGGAGGAAGAGACGAGGAAAGAGTCGATAGGCGCGAGGAAGCGTCTGGCGGAATTAAAGGTTCAGAAAGCGGTATTGGTGTTGCGGGCGCTGAGTCGAGAGCTGCCTGTTTTAGGCGTTTCCGTCGACGATGAGGCTTTTCCTCTGTTACTTCTACTGTAGACGGCGCATGATCTGGTGCACGCAGGACTGAGTTTGTTGATCCATCGGTGGCTTCAAGTTCTGTGCGAGACAGTAAAGAGCTTTCGGCTCTCCTTCTCGGCGATGTATGTATGGAGCCATTGGCGCTGAAATACTCCTTTCTGAACAGTCCTTCTCTAGGTATCCTTCCGGTGAGGGCATCTTTTGATGAACGTGAAGCCGCGAATCCCCGTCTCGGCTGAGGTTTGATTGGTCGGGTCAGGTTTAGCAGACTACACCGTAGGCAGATCGTGTCAGCTTCTATGTTCTTGATCGACCTAGCCTGCCGTGACCACGGCAACATAGCTGTCTGTGATGAAGAAGAATCCCAGTAGTTCGTGCTCGGATGCGGGTTAATGGTCAGTATACGGTGGGTCTAATCAATCCTTTGGTGCAAGTTACACGGAGTTCTCCAAGCTAAGAAAAGCGACCACACATGTCGGATGGTCTCACTAAAATGTCGGATGGTCTTGACAGGATTTATCAGGAGACCATTCAACCTTCTGAAACACCTCAAGATCAACTGAGGTCCAATTTCTTTGAATATATTACTAATCAATTCACAATACATTAGCCCTAACTTAACCTCTAATACACAAACACACTAATGTATCTGAAATGCATTCTCAATATATTTCATATTGCTAACCCTAACTCCCTAATCCTAACCACCTAACCCCTAACACTAACCCCTAACCACTAATTAGTTATGAATAGATTCTTCATGAATTTGTAATGAATTATTAATGAATTACAGTCACAATTTCAATTTCTCGCTTGTTAGCTCCACAAAAAACCTTAAAGTTCAGAATTAGTGTAGGACCATCCGAGGTTTTAGTGAGACCATCCGACCTGCATCCGTAAGAAAAGCCGCCCCGACTGTGCTCTAGATACTACCTTAGGTATGAGGTATGAATGTTGTTTTCTCTATGCAAGCAGCTCTAACTGTCATAACATACGCTCGCTATATCCTAACATACATCCTTCTCATCATCCTACATCTGCTTTGCAATGCTTTTAGGTCCTGAGTAGGCACTTCCCAGTCGTACGCCGTCCCTCGAGGTCCTGTGCGATCCGTCAGTCATAAGATACTACACGAGAATCAAAAGAATACTTACGTCCTGAGCCGTAGCTGCATCCCGCAGAGCATACACCTCGTGGATCCGGACGTTCGCCTTCTCTTTAAGGATAAAGTCGAACAGTTCGTTGGCGTAGTGTTCGAACTCGTCGCGCGTAGCGATATACGTGTAGAGCGTGGGCTGAAGGAGTTTGATACTCTTCGGGGCCAAACGACTGGTTTCACAGTTAAGTTCAGCTCAAATCTTTTGATCCAACACACGTGCCGAAGGGAGGTGAATGTACTTAAGCGCCACTGGTTCCACCGGCCCGGATGCGTTGCCAAAACACACCACGCTACCCTTCCGCCCCACAACCTCCAAATCGGTATCAAACGTTGCCTTTCCCACACCATCATACACGGCAGCAAGCATCTGCCCACCTGTGATCTCCTTGATATCCGCCACGAGGTTCGCGTTACTATCCAGCGCATACGCCGCCCCGTTTTGCAGTGCCAATGCTCTCTTCTTGTCCGAGCTTGCTGTGCCAATCACCTTTGCACCCACGGCCTTCAGAAGCTGACAAAGCCACAATCCCACGCCTCCGGCCGCAGCGTGCACCAGGATCCAGTCGCCCTTCTTAGCTTCATACGACTCTCTGATAAAAGTCAGAGCAGTGAGACCTTGTATCAAGGCGGCGCAGGCGACTTTGCTACTGAGCCCGTTAGGAATTCTGCAGGCGTGTATAGCTGGCACGGCGGTGTATTCGGCGTATCCACCGGCGCCCAAGCATGCGACACGGTCGCCGTTCTTGAGACCATAGACGTTGCCGTTGGTGCTGACAATCGTCCCGCTGACTTCGTAGCCAGGGATTGCGGGTTTCGGTGAAGGCCAAGCACCGGTGCGAGAATGGCTAAACCAAAGTCAGTAAGTGAGAAGCTAACGCTTGGAGACTGTTGAGAGGGAAAGTGGAGCAGAGAAGGACAGAGTAGAGGCAACGAACATGTCGATGTAGTTTACACCACAGAAATCATTCTTGACAAGTATCTCGCCGTCGTTAGGTTTAGGAACAAAGAGGTCGGTCTTGTATTGTAAGACTTCTGTTCCCACCTGGCTTCTCAATCCAGATACCTTCCATACTTTGTGGAAGAGCCATTCCCCGAAGGATATGGGTGATTCGAAGAAATTGGGGGTAAATCGAAGCTTCACAAAGTCAGGCTGGTGATGTAGTGAGAAGAGTACCTGAGAGGGACGAGGTATAAAGCCAGGCTCTAGCTATTATAATGAAAACACTGAGAGGGGAGAATCAAGCCATGTTCGACGAGGCAACAGCAGAACGTAAACACAGATCCATCTCGGCGCCCGGGCTTCACAAACCGAGATGCCAACTGCGGCACACTACTTATGACACGCAGCTGCCCCGCTTTCTCCGAGTACAAAAGACTATAACTGTGATACAGACAATCAAAATTTTCATTTCAAATTTTAAGTACTACTAAAATTTACATACAAATAAAAATATAATTAACTCTTCAAAAACTTCACAATGCTTCTGATGCACTCACTTCTTCTCATTCTCATCACTGTCTCTATAGCTGAGTTAACTGAATTGATCATATAATTCATTGCTAACTTATACAATCTCTATAGAATTCTTCTGTTACTCTTGAAAAAATAACTTCTTAAATAGCTGCTGATTGACAGTCTCATCATTGTTGTTGTCAGAGATCATATAATAAGAATGAAGAGAACATTGATGTTAATAATAACATTAAAGAAAGCAGAAATACACAGTGCAGAAATAAACTGATTAAATTTATCTATATATATATTAATTTACTCTTAAAGAATGAAACTAATTTATACAGTGCTCACAATGTATAAAGTAGTCTAAATAAATATAATTATCATAAACATTTATCTGAAGACTTTAATCATTATGATACTCAATATATAACTTATAACTCTGTATATACATTGTACATAACTTCTTAAGTCACTCACAAGTAGGCTGAGTGCGCAGGTTTTAGATTTCATATATGACATTAGTGTCTGTGAAAGAAACATGAAAAATAGATTACAAAGTTCAGTTTTGTGATGTATTATTTGTAAGGGTTAAAGCTAATATTATGATTTTATGTAATTTATAATCACATGACTTAGCTCTAAAAAATGATGCTCTAATGTCTCAATTTAGCCTAGTGCACATAGAGTTAATAATAACCTGACCTGCAGATTGAGTCAGGTTTTTATAGAGTTATAAATAGTACTTTTTAAACTTAATCTGACTTTATACTCAGTCTACTTACAAGACTATATATACTTAATTAGTAACTGTATAATTATCAGAATGAAGAAGAATATATTTAAATTATTGAGAAGCAATATTTTAGCTACTTCTATAAAGCAAGATAGAACTAACATTAAGAATTAAGTGAAGACTCTGCTTACATTAATTGCAGTTAATGTTCTTTTTACTTCTTCTGTAACTCTCTCAATTAAGATGTGCTCATAGACAATATAGACTAAAAATTTCACTAAACAGCATAATATAATATGAATATTTATTTCTTTCAATAAATTATGAACTCAAGTTAGCAAGAAGCTTCTTAGAGAAAGTGTATATTTTTAATGTGATGATAGCTAAGTACATTAACTTTTAAGATTTATAATTAATTCAGCTTTAACAGTATCACTAATTATTAAGATTTATAATAAATCTGACTTTAGCAGAATCAGTATACTGATGATAACTGTATACATTAATTATTAAGATTCACAGTCAATTCAGCTTTAGCAGTATCACTAATTATTGAGATTTATAATAAATTTGACTTTAGCAGAATCAGTATTTTGTGATAACTGAGTATGTTTAATTTAGAAGATTTACAGAAAATCAATCTCAGCAAAAATTAATATTTATAATTGTTCAGAAAGCACTGTTCTGCAGTAGCTGAGTATATTTAATTTAAAAGATTTATAAAAAATCAGTCTTAACAAAAATTAGCATTTATAATTGCTCAGAAAGCACTGTTCTTTGATAGCTTAATATAAGTTATTAGAATAAATAATTATTATTATTTCACAAAATAAAAGATATAAAAGCTTTCTATTTATTTTATTTATATTATTTTCAATGCATACATCATTATTTTACTTTATTCACTTCTTATACTACATACTGACTATTGTCATCATAAACTTCAATAACTTCTTTATAAAGCAACAATTCATCTTAATTCTTACTTACAAGAACTGCAATCAATGATTTATTCTTATAAGAAAATAATTAATAAAAAAAGATCTATAAAATGTTGTTGAAGTCTTAGCAGTCAATATGCTGATCAGTAAATTCTTAAATTTTTTTTTTTTCAGTAGTCTCAGCTTTAGAAATCAGAAAACTGATATAAAGATTTTATATTGACTTATTATTTGCATAAATGTAGATAATTAAAAATATTTAATGAATAAAATTAATGTAAAGAATGTTTGAGACACATTAAAGTTTAAGTATAAGAAGAAGTTATAGATAATTGAAAACCAATATTTAATGAAGTTTGTTGAATACAGAATGTCAAAGAATGTATTTATTAAAGAAGTATAAATTTATTTAAGCAAATTTAACAGAAAGATTGCTGCAACTCAGTTTGATATGATTAAGTTGTTTAAATTAAAACAACAATTTTAAATGCTGCTTTAAATACTATTAATTAAGTATGTTGTGATCTGCAATGTCATTAATGCTTAGAACAATTCAGATATTAAGAGAGATCTATAAAAGCTTTAGAAAAAAGAGATACAATTTAAGACTAATGAGATTGTCATTGTTTTGTGAATAAATAAACAGAAGAAAGATCAACATTTAATGAATTAGAACTGCAATTCATCAAATTACTGCATAATTAATATTAAGTAATATTATTACAGATCATTCAGCTTAGACAGTGATCATTTTTCTTATTGTTTTATTAAGTACTTTTTTTGCAACAACTTTCACTTCATTAAAGATTGCAAATTTCTTTTTGATGTTAAGCAAAATACTTAAAAAAAGATAAGCAGATTGATTGCAGTTAAGCTGTACAGATTAACTGCAGTTAAGTTGTATTGAAAGTCAGTTTATAAAGAAAAAGAAAAGAGATACAGAGTTTTTAATGCAGAAGTTAATGACAGTAATGATGATGACTTCTTTTCTGAATTTAAAGAGAAAGAAAAAATTAATAATGAAATTGCTGCTTTATTTAAAAAGACTGTCAGTAAAATATTTAAATTTAAATAAGTTACAGACTCTGAATTCTTCTTATACATAATTGATTAACTTTAACTCTTTAGTGATCTTCTTATATGAATGAGATGTCAGCAAATTAAAGTTAAAAGAGAACATTTATACTTTTATTATTGTGAAGTAATCATTATACAAGTCAGATTGAGAAATTCTGTAAGATTAAATTCAACACTTTATATATTTAAACTTGAGATCAATCTTCTGTTAAGAAAGTGAATGTGCAAAATGAAACTGCATAAAAGCTTTAATTAATATTGTCTTTAAATGTATAATAAGCACAACAAAATTATAATAAAAGCATTAAAGTAAGATAAAGTCTATATAATTAAACATATTGCAAAGAGTCTTAATGAATTTGCTTTAATATCTGTAATGTATACATCACATTTAAAGATTATTTTCTCTGTTATTGCTTCAGATACAAGTCTGTATATTTAGATTTATGAGCATAATCTTATAATTAACTTCTTAGACATTGACACTGCATCATTAAATGAAAAGATTAAGATTTATAGACTTTAACATTGATAATTTGCTCATCTTAATTTTATAAAGTTGTGTGATCTTTACAAAATGACAATTCTTAAAAAGTTAATTTTCATCATTGAGAACAATAAGAACATATGTGAGATTTATATTTTAATTAAGCTCATTAACAAATAAGATCACACTGTAAGTAAAAGAAAGATTAATATTCTTATTTTTATTTTTATTAACATATATAACTCATTACTTTTGTCATTTAATGAATATCAGTACTTTCTGAAGATAGTAAATAATCACTTTTAAAAGATGTAAACAATACTGTTAAAGTGATATAATGAGATCTTATAGACACTGTAAAAATAATAATTAAAGACTGAACTTCAGATCAGTGCAAAGATTCTTGCTGTATAAAGTAACAATAAAATGAAGTTAAAGTTCACTTTAAATGACTGATGCAAGTCTCTTAACATTACACTGCAATACACAGTGCTCTACATATCAATTCAGAATAACATTGCTGAAAGAGTCATCTGAATCACTGAGAACTCAGTGTATATTATAATTAAAGAAATACAACTATCAATAAAGTTCTAAGTGCAGACAGCACAGACAGATGTTTATCTTCACAATTAAACAGTAATTAATTTCTTAATTAACAGCAAATAAATAACTTTTAAGAAAGCTTTCATCAATGTGAAGTCATTTATCAATTACATTTATATATAAGAATGCAAATACTACAGCTACATTGATCTTAAGTTACTATCTGAAGATAGATGCAACAAGTTCATGAATTAAGAATAAGTAAGAGTCTTCATAAATTATATTGAGAAAATCATAAAGCAGTATTAGCTTTAAGCTTTAGATCTTAAGCATATCATTAAGAATCATACTGTGAAGTTTATTAAAAGTAAGAAGAAAGATACTGTTAATTTTAGACTGTAATAATAAACATTAAATGTTCTTTCAGACAGAAGATCTATTAAATGTTTATAAAAGAAGTTAATTATTGTGAAGATCATAGCTTTAGATCAGACACTCATGACTTAAAACAGTAAGATATAGTCTGACTTGATTACAGTTAAGATTAACAAGTCTTAAGATAAATAATATAAGATCAAGTTAATTACAATCAATCTAGACAAGTCATTAAATGAGAAGATTAACATTAATTAAGTTAAGATAATGACACTTAAAGAAGTCAGAATCTTTCTGTGTATTAAGATTCTGAAATGAAAGAGAAATAACAACAATAATGATTAAGATGTGAATGAGCTCTCAATTAAAATATTAAGAGTTATGTTGACATTTGCAGTGTTCTTTATAAATAAAGAAGACTCTATAATTAAATTTAACATTTCAATATCTGTTATCTATGCTGAAGCAGTGAGAGACTCAATCTGAGAAGAAATGTAAAAGAATGTTATTTATGCAGAGCTGACAGTCTTGATGATAAATGAAATATGAGAAGAGACTGTGTCATTAAGAAGAGTCAACATTGTAATTAATAAATGAATTTTTAAATCTAAGTTGAACATCAATAAATTCTTAAACAAGCTTAAGACAAGACTTGTGACAAGAGACTTCTTATAGATATATGATGTTAATTATAAGAATATCTTTATTTTCACTGTTAAGTTTAACACTCTGCAAGTCTTTCTGACTATTGTTGCACTCAAGAATTTAGAGTGTCATCAAGTAAATATTAATAATATTTTCATAAAATTCTTTCTTGTGAACTCATGAGCCTCTTATCTATAAGAGGCTGATGAGTAAGGTATGTAACAATGTGAAACACTATGATATGACAGCTATTTGATGAAGTTCTGATGTTGAAGTCTTATATTGATGAAGATTAACAACTAAGAAACTTAAAAGATTTGTATGCAAAGACTGTCTATATAGTACTTTACTTATTAATCATTGTGTAAGAAATTTGACTATGATTTGATATGAGTACATAATGATATCATAACAATTGTCTTCTCTTCTATGTGCTGATTCTTCAGTGCATTGATGTATCATCAACATTATAAATATATTGTAATTCTGTGAAACCTAATCAGTAAGATGTAAGTGACAGTTCACTTAACATTTATATATTTTGCTTATTGTCTATCTCAGCTAGACTGATGATCTTATGTAATACTTTAAGTTTGCTGCATTCAGATAGATAATAATATAAAATATAAGTAAGATCAACTTTTCTTTGTTTCTGAATCAGTTAAATTGATGATTTCTTTGTTTAATCACAATATATAAGAGACTCTTTCTCACATATAACTTGCATTTATTTCATCTTTAACATCTTAACATATTGAAGTTGTAGCAACTCTGTATCTTTAAATGATGCTTCTCTCTTGTAACACTGTATAAATGACATGATAGTGAAAGTGTAGCAACAACAACATTATAATCATTAAGAAAAATAAGAAAGATATTCTCTCTGCTGTGTCTTTCATTAAGAATTCAATAAGATTGTCAGCAGTTCTTATACATATAGTATTTAAGACATCAATGCATTTTAACAAGATTGCAGTCTAAGAAATGTGCTCATACAAATATAAAGAAATGCAATGAGAAGTCTTTAAATTTTTATTGTGTTCATCATTAAATACTGTTCATCAACACAATCTTAAACATTAACAAGTTAACAAACTCATCAGAGTTAATTCTGAAGATTAAGTCTGTAAGAGCTAAGTCAGTCAAGAATGTAACAAATATTGTAAATAACATTGTTAACATACTTGCTCTGCTGAAACAGAATGCAGAAATGAAACAAGATAAAGATGAATATTATGCATAAGAAAAATAAGCATCTCAAAATAAATCTGTTAACAAAATGTCTGCACAACAATGATGAGATATACATTTTAAATAATATTGTTGTGCAGAAAAGACAGCAACAGAGATTTTGTCACTGTATACAGACACAGTTATATTTATTTAATCTTTTTAATGATGAAATATTGTCTTTTTATACCTCATCTTCACTTTCTTAAGCTGCAGATAAGTCATTGTTGATGAATTTAATTGAAAATGCTTGCTCAGTGACTGTCACTGCACTGTTAATATCATAGAACACTGCTCTTACAATGTAATTAATTTATCAGAAATCTGTCATTCAGAAAAGTACTAAGTTTAAGATTACAATTAATGAATATCTCTCTACTCTGCATCATATATCACATTCTTTTTCTGCAATAACATCATCACATACATTGTATCTCAATTCTGTTTTCATCTTGACTCTCAGAGATGTCATTACTTCATAACATTATATTTTTAATGATTTCTTTATTCTCTTATTTACTCATACTGACACCATCTTAATGCTGCATCATAATTGTTACATTAACAACAAGTTGAATTCTTTCTGTTGTCTTTGCTGTTCAAAACATATCAGTGACAACATTAGCTGCTGCAACATTGTTAAGAATCAGAATTGTAACTATTGCAAGATACTTTAAAAGTTGTGCAATTCAGTTTAACAGAAAGTTTCTTATTATCTTGCAATACATTAACAATAATAGGTCTCTGCATTCTTTAACTGTTGAATTAATAATTTGTATGTATTTATTAATTATATTATCATTATGACAGTCAATAATGTCTACTGATCTTGACTTCAATGTTATCTCAATTATATGCAGACATTGTTTATTAAGTGTATTATCATCTACATTATTTATGTTGTAAGACATCACAGCAGTCATTACAAGTCTGCAGAGATTCATGATCTGTTGTTGTTCATGATTTAAGAGCAGTAAGCAGTCACTGTAATGCAGATATTTATGTTAAATATCTTTCACTTTATAATTTGTTCTCTTAATTTTCTTGCACTTTGCTGTTGTCATCATATTGCTTACTTCATTTCAAGTATGAGCTTCTTTTTCTTTAGTTAAGTAACAACATCTTGAAAAGCTTTTATGACTTAATGCTGTGACTCAGTCACTTTAACAATAATTATAACATCAATAAGCAGTTACTGTTCTTGTCTTTTGCTTCTGATAGTGATGCAGATGCAGAGATAACAGAGTGATTTAATAGCATTTTATTGATATATTAATTATATTTTGACTTCACTTCTTCTAAATGATACTATGTAGAATATTTTTAATAGAAGTTTTTAATCTTTTTAATCTCATTTATGCTTCTGCTTTCTCTCTATTCTTGCATTATATTCTTGTTGCAACACTTCTGTACTTCTCATATTCTTTACTTAAAGTCACTTATTATATTCTGTTAAATATTTTATTTACTTAACTTCATATTATAACTGTTCTCTTCTTCATTTCTTGCTCAAGATATCTTTAATCTTGTATTCTTTCTTGTCATTTATAAAGTTCAGAAAGAACAGTTCTGATGAAGAATTATTGTTTAAATGACATTTATAAAACTTTAAATATAAGACATAAAATACATTATGAATTCTGTAATAAGTAAACAGAGTTAGTCAGTATGCTTATTTATTAATAAGATTGATAATTTAAAAAGACTCAATGAATTTATGCAACAATTTCTTGCTTAATCTGTGTTACTTTAAGTTCTTAATGAACAATAGCATTAAATTGTTGATGTTGTAGCTTTTTTAAACATAATTTTTGTCAAAGTACTTGACTTATGCTTTTACAGCAGCTTATTATTACTTTATTATTGTGACATAAATTTTCTTCATTTACTGTGCTCAGTCTTTCACTGCTGACATTTTTTCTTCATAAATGTTGTTCTCAATGTATTAAGCAATTCTTAAGTGATAGCTCATTAATGTCTTAAATGATGTTTAACTAATTGTTACATGTTTTCTGTTTGCATATACAAACTCTGTCATTAACAGAAAAAACACTTAGTCATCTTGTTCTTCACAACAATAATAATGCAAATAATGTTTTAGAATTTGATTCTGTCTTTTGATTTAATCATTAATTTATGAATAAAAGATGATGTTTAATCTTTACTTTATTTAAAGTTGATAACAGAATTTGAATCAATATATATTGATGAAGATTGATTTTTAATTGAAAACAATATTTTTAAGTTCTTCATAGCAGCATATAATCTGTTCAATATATATGTCAGCTAACTTGATTACAGTGAGTTTCTTAATGACAGAAATATATTGAGTTATCTTTGTAAGACAATTCACAATTATCAGTATAAAGTCATAAACATTAGCTTCTTATCTGCTAGATAGCAAGTCAGTGATTATGTTCATTGTTATTTTCTCTTATGATTAAGTAGATAGTGACAATGACTGTAATTTATCATATGAATAATGTTTTAATACTTAAATTCTTAAACATACAGCACACAAAGCAACATATTCTCAAACATTATTCATCATATTGACTCAATAATACTTTCTGAACAGCAAATCAATTATTCTATTTACTTCATAATGTTCTGCTAAAACATCATCATGATGCAGCTTCATAAGCTCATTCTTGACAGCTTCATTAAATAATATGTATATCTTATTTTTGTGACAAAGTAATTCAATGAAATCAAACATTTATAAATTGTCACTAATATCTTAATGATTACAGTTACTTTATAATTTCAAGTCTTATTACATCTTTACTGTTAAAACATCAGTGTTCTGCAAGAGATGAACAAGTTTAAGAAAGAGTGATTACTTTTTATTATGTATCATTTTGTTATTAATTACTTTTTAAATCAACACACATAAAATAAACTGTTTACAATCAGTAATTTCAGCAACAGAATTAAGCAGCTTTTCTGTTACATTGCATATAGATAAACTAAATATATAGTCATTGTTCTTTAATTCATTTCTAAATAAAGACTTTCTAAATCTCTTATTGACTTGTTCTTAACAGTCATAATCTTCAGCCTCAGTGCTTAATCAATATTCTTTTAATAAAATAGTCAGCATAATTTGCAGATCTAAGCTTTAAGCATTGATCTGACTAACTAGAGCAGTAATGCTTAATTTTAACTTTTAAGATAGTGTAATCAGCTTTCATTGCAATGTTGATAGCAATCTGTTTATATTCTTTTTAACTTTGTAGTCAGAGCATCTCAACAGCACATTAGCAGAGTTTGTCTTTTCTAATTAATGTGTAATTATAAAATCATAAGCAGCTAGTCTCATAACTCAGTGTGTTTGTCTTCTATTTAATGATTTTACATTCATAAACTCTCATAAATTATTGTGATTCATAAGTATCTCAATAAAATAATGACTACTCTCAAGATAGTGTTATCAGTGTTTAAACACCTTTATGATTGTCAACAATTCTTAATCATAAATTTCATAGTGTGTTTCAGTCAGATTTAACTTTCTTGATTAGAAGACAACAGAGTGTCATTGAGCATTCATTTAAAGCTGTAAATAAATACTTATTAACTTAACTATTGAGACATCAATTTCAACTTAAGCTCTTAACTCTGAGTTAAAGTGCATCAAAATAAATGTCTGTATAAAGACATCACAAAGCTTGCAAAACACTTGCATTGTCATTTATAATCATTTAAATGCATCTATCTTCTTACTGTTCTTGCTGTCTTTTAACAGATCAGTTAAAGAAGCAGTGATTTTAGAATATCTCTGTATAAAGCAATGATAAAAGTTTATAAATTCTAGAAATATTTATATCTCATGATAGCTTCTAGATACTGATCATTTCTTTATGATTTTGACTTGTTGTTGATTCATTGAAACATCAGTAGTAAAGATGATGAACTTAAGAAATTTTATTTATGTAATATAAAAAGCACACTTCTTTAGATTTGCATACAGTTTAAACTGTTAAAGTCACTTTAGAATTTGTTTTACATGACTTTAATGTTCTTCTAAAGAACTGAAATAGATCAGAATATCATTTAAATATATTATATAAAAGATATTAATTAGTTCAGTCAACACTCAGTTAATATAGACTTAAAAAGTTATTAAGATATTAATTAGTCTGAATGACATAATTATGTACTTAAAATGACTGTAACATGTATAAAACACAGTCTTTTACTTGTTGTCTTTCTTGATTCTGATGTAATGATAAGCATTCTTAAGATCTAGTTTAATAAATATCTTAACTTCACTTAAACAATTAAGTGTCTTGCTAATTAGCAACAAAGAGTGACAATTCTTAATAATAATTTTGTTGAGATCTCTGTAGTTAACACATAAATGTAAACTCTCTTCATTTTTTAAGATAAACAGAACTGATGCTTCTGCAGAGCTAACAGAATGTTGTATTTATTTTTTTATTAAAATGTTGTTTAAATATTCTTTAAGCACTTATAGCTCTGTTTTTAACAGATTGTAAAGTAAATTATAAAGTAATTCATGTCTCTCTGTCTCTATGACATAATCATGATCTTAATGAGATAATAACTTGCTGACATTCTCTTTAAAGAACACATTTATGTATCTATTATATTGCTGAGATAGTGCTGATGTTTTGCTAACAACATATATAGCAGTTGTTGATGAGTCTGACTTAGGCATCATCAATAATGTATAAATAGTGAGTTGATTTTAAATGTTGTTGATAAATGCTTCAGATTTATCAATAATAATCAGAGACATTTATTTTATCTTATAGTGTTATGTGTATAAGTCACAATTAATATAAATACATTGTCATTTCAAATTTAAAAGATCAAAGATGAGTTCAGATTCATTCTTATTTAAGATATAGAATAACTGCTCTTCAGTTTGCTTTTATTTTTAATTGTTGATGAGTTTATACTTCATTAAGTATGCATCATAACAATAAATATATTGTTTTTTCAGAAGCTTTAATCTTGAAAGTTCTGCATTAACTTGTATTAATTAATGAGCAACAGCATATCACTGAGACATTACATTAATTTTTGCTGCAGTGTTCAACAGTACACTGATAGAGACTCAATTGAATTTAATTTAGACTTAATTTTTTTTTATAATGCTAAATTTCTTTATAATTTCTGATCTAATTTTCATTATTAAAGTACAGTCAACAAAGCTCTGTCTTTTTTTGTCTTAACTACATTAATCTTAATGTAATTAAGATTTTTTAAGAGACTTCTGCAGTTCTTTATGAAATGATTTAATCTTTTACAGTTATAGCAGTCATTCTTCTTGACATCAATTTCAAAACAGAGTTTATCTATATTGTCATAATAACTTAATTTTGTAGCTTCAAAGTTAAAATGATTGTTCTGCTGTGACTTTGCTGTCTAAGTAAAAGAATGTAAACAGTGCTCATAAATTTTCTTAATGATGTGACTTTAAATTATATAATTATCTGTAAATTGCTGATTAATCTCTAGTTTAGCAGTCAGAACTATTAGACTTTTTTTTATTTTTAAGAAATTTTAATAGTTAATTAAAGCTGCTTAAATCTTTAATTAAAATTTTATAAAGAAATAACTTATTCTCTGTTTCTTTATGTAGCTTAGAAGCTGATTCTTTAACATGTTAAAATATGTTGTAAAAGCTTAAACTGATTAAGTAAATTTCTGCATAACTTTTAAGTATTTTTGTACTGTGCTAAACTCATAGTTCACTGAGTTCTTAATGAGATTGAGCAAAAACTTTAAAAAGAATATTTATGATTTGTTATTTAGAAGTTTGCTCTCATTAATGTGATAAAATTATGTATCTTAAGATTCTTCTGCTAAGAACTGCATAACAAAGAGAATTTTATTGTAATTACTGAAGAAGTTTTTAGAGATTAAGTAGAATGTTGTCACAGTACTGTATATAAATTCAGTATGTTTATGAATGAATTTCTCATTATATGTAAACAAATTCTTCAGTTGTTGCATCTGTTTTGCTGAAAATGCATACACAACTTCAGATATATGTCACTTTGTTAAATTTAAAGAGTTAATAAGAATATAAAAAGATTCTGTATGCAGTTCTTTCTCAGATAAGACTTAAGAATCTTTATCTCTCAGAAGTTTGTTGATCTTATTATATATATTAAATGCTTACAGTTCACAATTAATTTTTATGAATCATCATCTTTTTTTATTATTGATCTGTCTGATTTCAGTCAGACAAATCTGTTTATCTAGACATTAATTCTTTTTCTTTATAATTTAAATAGCAGTCTGAATCTCTGCAGATTCTTGTTCTTTAGAGATTATTTAAGTCTTAATATAATTAAAGAATAACTTTATTTCATTTCACTGACTTTTAGTCTGCATATTGTAATGTAATGAATTGTTATTCTTTAAAAAGATAAAGTTGTTAAAATTGTGAATTCATAAGTCTCTTATCTATAAGAGACTGATGAGTAAGATATGTAACAATGTAAGACACTACAATACAACAGCTATTCAATAAAGTTTTGATGTTAAAGTCTTGTATTGATGAAGATTAACAACTAAGAAACTTAAAAGATTTATATATAAAGACTGTCTATATAGTACTTTGCTTATCAATTGTTGCATAAGAAGTTCAGCTATAATTTGATATGAGTGTATAGTAATATCATGACATTTCTAAAGAAAACAATCTATATAACATCTTCTTTTAAAGTCAATATTGCATCTAATTGTGTTCTGTGCATACTGCACAGCCTTTATGATCTTAAGCAAGCTATATAAGATTGATATAAACAATGTGTCATTAAACTACTTAAATTAAGTTTTCATCAAAGCAAAACTGATCTCTGTCTTCTTCTTCACAGCATTAAAAGAATTATGCTGCTTCTTTATGTAAACAATATTATTATAACTTTAATAAATCTATTATACATTCTCTGATTCAAGCAAGCTCTTATGAGCATGTTCAAAGTTAAGAACTTAAGAAAGATACAGAAAATTCTTAGCATTTAAGTTATACATAACTGCAAAATGAGAACTCTGTGCCTGAATCAGACTCATTATATAAATAAGATATTAAAGAATCTTTATATGCAATCTGACAAGCACAAAATCATCAACATTTTATTTAATAAATATGACACTCTTTGTCTTGCTGACTTAACTGATCAAAGAATAAATTAAAGACAGTATTAACAGATAATTAAAAGCTTAATGTATGCAGCAATAAACTGAGTGTGTAAGTTACCTATAGGTCATGCAGGTCAGAGTTGAGTTCAGGTATTGAGTCAGGTCAGGCTAACTTTTATTCAGCTGAGTTAGGTGCAGGTTAACCTGACCTGATCTGTGTAGAATTATGAGTTTTTTGTGAGTTATATATAGTCTTAGTAAGCATGTGTATGCGCTTAGTAAGCATATATATTGACTAAGTAAGCACATACACATGCTTACTAATGTGTGTTTCTAACGCGCACCTCATGATTTTCGTAACTTATTCAGTAATATATCTTGCGACCGTGTAATTTATCCCTATATGGCTAGTTAAGGTGTAATTTATTATAACTAATATATCAATAAGCTTTCACATTTTTGAGCTCTAGCCCTGACCTTACTCATAATGGCTAGCTTAAAGTTCTTGAGTTTAACTTACACAGATATGAGTAGAGTTGATCTGTACACAAATTCAACTCAACTCAACCTAAACTCTAGTGTGAGTTCAGGTTAAGTGCACTTTTTTTTAACTCAACTTAACTTTATACTCAGTCTATGCAGCAATTCATATTTAATTAAACATCATCTTCACACTAAATTAACTAAATCAATATCTCAGCAATTCTGCAAAGCATTATGAACACACACTTAAGAAATTACTGCAATATGTAAGATTAATCATTAATCTCAGTATTATGTACAGCTTTAATGAGAGTTAAGTAATGCTTAAATACTCTGACTTTAACTATGCTTTAAATAAGCAGAATTAGAAATCAATTTTAAAATATATTTATATGTTTAAAAATGAATTAATGTTGTAAACAAGTCAAAAGTAGAAGTTTGTTGTTATTTTAATCACTGAGATTAAATATATAATTATATTAATGTGTACAAAGACTGAGATCTGACTTAAACAGATATTAAGAGACATAAGTATAAGTAAATATCTTGAAGTTAATTCATACTGCATAAGCATTTAAAAGAATGAAACTCATTAAATATCTTTATTTATTTAGCTTAAAGAAGATAATTAAGCTGTTTTGATCTTAATTAAAAACATATATGTACATAAATAGTTAAAACACATCAATGTCTTTTATTACAACATTTGCAATCTGCATAAGTGCAATCAGATTCAGATAGACTTTATACTCAGTTAAAAGATGATTATTAATAAGCTTATTAAGTCTCTATCTAAATAGATCTTTAAGTAGTTCATTGAATTTATAAAACTCACTGTTAATGATTAATTAAATTCTTAAATAATTTTAAACTCTTAATGATGTATTTAATTATCTGATGTTTGCTGTCAGTGAGAGTTAATAGACACAGCCTCACTGAGTAAAAGTGTTAAGAAATGATGTTTTAGCTGCTTCTATAAAGTGAGATAAAATTAACATTAAAGACTGAATGAAAACTCTATTTACATTAATTGCAGTCAATGTTCTTTTTACTTTTTCTGTAACTCTCTTAATTAAGATGTGCTCATAGACAAAATGAACTAAAGATTTCACTAGACAACATAGTATAGCATAAGTATTCATTTCTTTCAATATAAATAATAAATTTAACAATATAAAATGATTAATAACTTTAAATTTATACAGTATTGATGTTAAAGAGCTTATAAAGCTGAATAGATTGTTTAGTGATTTATATAAGAATTTTAGTTGCAATAGATTAATGTACTTAGAAAATAAGTTATTGACATTAACTTTAATTTTATATTAATATGAGACTTACTTCTTGATTGATGATGTTAAGAGTGTAATTATTAACAGAAAAGAGTTAATTTACTGTATATATATTATTTGTTCTATTAACTCCCTATTCAGTCCCTATCTAGGTCTATGAGGGCGAAGCGCCTTTGCAAAGGAAAAACCCAAATGGAAAACCTTAGTCCCGCCCCGCAGGCGCTCCGCCGGC
>JAABUY010000164.1_pt1 | contig 138798 bp, 142 predicted proteins | sample 5560271 | NCBI WGS metagenome assembly JAABUY01 (sample SAMN10711886, study PRJNA513374) | rock metagenome | isolation source: Antarctica rocks | place: Antarctica: Victoria Land, University Valley
TTTTCATGTAGTTAGTCTAGGGGGGTGGTAATCTCAATAATTCAAGGTGTTTCGACAAGGGTTAATTAAGCGACAGCGAGGTGGCTCGACTGGGTGGCTGGCTCGACTGGGTGGCGATTACGTTACCGTACCGTAGCCCCACCATTAGGCCTCCCCCAATCCCCCACCTCAACAAGCAATCGCAGTTCTCATTATGTACTTGTTTGTACCTTAACCATCCCACCTTAGTTACTTTTTGCCTATCTTTCTGTTCAAAATACGGCTTCATCCTTCCAACTTCACATCATCTCCAGGGAAACATAGCCACTCGAGTCTCCCTAAAGCGACTCCCAATCGACTACCACCATCATGGGGTATACCGACAAAGACCAATTGGCCATCAATACGATTCGATTACTCGCGGTAGGTAAACCCCACCATGGCTGCCATCATGTTGAGGCTCTGCCAAGCACCCTTCATGACGACCATTCCCCTTGAGAGACCAACCCTGACATATCCGTTATGCTGTCTTAGGTCGATGCTACCTGCAAAGCCAATTCCGGGCATCCCGGGGCCCCTATGGGCATGGCGCCCGTTGCCCACGTCCTCTTCAACAAATTCATGAACTTCAACCCTCAAAATCCAGACTGGTTGAACAGGGATAGGTTTCTACTCTCGTAAGTGATCGCCGCAGCCTTGATTATATGCAAGAGTTACATCACGCTCGTGGTCGAGATCAGCGGTTGTCCACGCTGTGTTGGGACCTTCAAGTGGCATGAGCATGAGAGCCTTGAGTATGGACCTAGGCATTCCAGCCGGGCAATCTTACTCGAGAAACCGACCATCACTGGTGTTGTTTGTGTGACCGATCTAGGACCACCTCCTGATCATGTTGTCAAAGCATTGTTAGGAATCGCTGCTAATACGATATGTGCCTCCCAGAAATGGCCACGGATGCATGCTTCAATATGCTCTGCTGCATCTTTTTGGCTACAAAGTCAGCATGGACGACCTTAAGGCGTTCCGAGTCAGTTTTCCTCTGCGCCTCAAGCTCATTTGAGGCTACCTCGCTAATAATGGTGTTTTCTGGGTTAAGACTGTCGATAGTGCCACGCCCGGTCATCCAGAAGCTCATAGCACTCCCGGTATTGAAGTTACCACAGGCCCGCTAGGGCAGGGGTTTGCAAACGCTGTGGGCTCCGCCATTGCACAAGCACATACCGCTGCTACGTTCAACAAGCCTGGGTTTGACCTAGTCAACAACTACACTTACTGCTTCTTCGGCGATGGTTGCGCAATGGAAGGCATCGCCAGTGAAGCTGCGAGTATTGCCGGTCATCTCCAGTTGGGCAACCTGATCATGATCTACGATGACAATCACATTTCCATCGGTAAGCTCTCAATCAATAAGGGTTGTTTGATGATTACCCCGCTAATCTGCTCTACACAGATGGCGACATCAAGGTTGCTCTCACCGAGGATGTTATGAAACGATTTGAGGCTTATGGCTTCCATACCCAACACGTGAAGGATGGTGATCACGATCTGGAAGCTATAGAAGCGGCAATCGCAAAGGCCAAGGAGGTCAAAGACAAACCATCTATGATCAAGTTGACCACGACGATCGGATTCGGCTCGAAACTTCAGGGCACTGGCGGCGTACACGGCAACCCACTCAAGGCAGATGACTGTGCGCAAGTGAAAAAGGCATTCGGCTTCGACCCGGAGCAGTCATTCGTCGTGCCGCAGGAAGTCTATGACTTGTACCACAAGCACGCTGCAGAGGGGGCCGCAAAGGAGCAGGAGTGGAACAAGCTTTTCGAAAAGTATGGACAGGAACACAAGGATGAGCACGCCGATCTCAAGAGGAGACTCAGTGGCAAGCTGCCGGAGGGATGGCAGAAGAAGCTACCCACATATAAGCCAGGCGATCCTGCGATGGCTTCCAGAAAACTCTCGGAGGCGGTGCTCGAAGCCATTCACGAAGTGGTGCCGGACCTGATCGGTGGATCCGCCGACTTGACCGGCTCGAACAACACGCGGTGGAAGAAGGCCGTCGACTTCCAGCCCCCAAGCCTCAAGCTCGGAGACGCCAACTACGCTGGCCGCTACATCCGCTACGGTGTACGAGAGCACGGTATGGCTGGGGTCATGAACGGTATCGCCGCATACGGTACTCTGATCCCATTCGGCGGGACCTTCCTGAACTTCGTCTCCTACGCCGCCGGCTCCGTCCGTCTCTCCTCGCTATCCCACTGCCGAGTCATCTACGTCGCCACGCACGACTCCATCGGTCTGGGCGAGGACGGACCGACCCATCAGCCGATCGAGACCCTCGCTCACTTCCGCGCCCTCCCGAACATGATGGTCTGGCGTCCGGCCGACGGCAACGAGACGAGCGCCGCGTACTACGTCGCCTTGACCTCCAAATCCACACCCAGCATCATCGCCCTGACGCGACAGGACCTGCCGCAGCTCGAGAACTCGACCATCGAGAACGCCATCAAGGGCGGCTACGTCTCGGTCGAGGCCGAGAACGCCGACATCACGCTCGTCAGCACGGGTTCTGAAGTCGCTATCTGCATCGAGGCCGTGAAGTACCTCAAGGAGCACCACAAGGTCACGGCGCGCGTCGTGTCGATGCCGTGTTTTGAGGTCTTCGACGTCCAGGACAAGGAGTACCGTCTCAAGTGTCTACCCGACGGCATCCCCGCCATGAGCGTCGAGGTCATGTCGACCCTCGGCTGGGAGCGCTACTCGCACGAGCAGTTTGGTCTTAATCGGTTCGGCGCCAGTGGTGCTTACAAGAAGGTCTATGAGGTATATCTCTCACTTGATATTTCACTTTCGTCCATGCGTGCTCACGTCCTTCCACTTTTTGCCCTTGGGTTAAGGAAGTGTGGAGTGCTGTGAGACGGATAGCTAACAACAAGAACAGAAATTCGAGTTTACGCCGGAAGGAATCAGCAAGCGCGCTGTGGCGACCATTGATTTCTACAAGGGGTCGAAAGTCCGCTCGCCTGTCAATCGGGCTTTCCAGCAAATGATCTAGAGGGTCATGTCGGCTGAGGAACGGGTGAGACGGGTAAGTAGGATGGGAGCGATCGTTGCTGGTGGGTGGCCACAGAAGGTATGGACTTATGAACTGTATGTGCCGTTTCGTATCACGTAGATAGACGTAGGTCAAGAGAGATACAATTTCAGTTTGCAGCATCGAGTATCCCGTGCCCTTGCCATGCGTGCTACAGACATGCATCCAAGACGAACTCATAACTGCAACAAGCACCATGCCCAACTTTGAATACATGACAGGGTATCAGCGTCTATCTAGCCATCCCATCCCATCCCACTCCACCCCATCCCTTACCCTCCCGCTCAAGCTCTACCTACCTAGCCCCCTCCCCCTGCTCACCTCACCTCACCGCAGCGCCTTCCTCGCAAAAGTTGGCAAGACGAAACTAGCCCGGTGAATCTCGCGATTGTAATACCGACACAGCTTCTCCTCCTCCTCGGGACTCCAATGGCGCAGCGGGGTCTTGACGTCGCGGTCCTTGTCCTTGGTGCAGACCATGAAGCCGATCTGGCCGGACGGGTAGGTCGGGATCGTCGTGTACGCGTACTCGACGGTCGGGAAGACTTCCTTGCACGACCGCTTGAGCTCGGCGATCATGGACAGGTGGAGCCATTGGTTTTCGGCTGCGCGGGGGAGCGAGATGTTAGTTTTCGGCTGAGGTGGGAGTGTAGGGACGGTTTGTGTGGGGGGATGGGGGGGGAGGGGTCGGGTTGTGTGTGTGTGTTTGTGTGTGTGTGTGTGTGTGTGTGTGTGTGTGTGAGTGTGGATAGGATGGGGCTTCAAGGGCGAGGGCTCGAAAGGGGGTTGAGGGATGAGAAGAGGAGAGAAGAGGAGGAAGGAAGGAAACGCAACGGACAACCTTGAGTGGTGATGACGCCCCCCTCGCGCAGGGCGCCGTGCAGGAGCTCGAAGTACGGTTTCTGGAACAGGGATTCGGCGGGGCCTTCCGGGTCCGAGGAGTCGGTGATGATGACGTCGAATTCGTCCTTCTTGTCCGCGAGGAACTTGAAGCCGTCGCCGATGTGGGTGCGGACGGAGGGGTGCTGGAAGCCGATGGACATTCCCGGGAGGTATTTCTTGGAGAGCCGGATGACGGACTGTGGGAAGGCGCGGGGGTAGGTGTTAGGTCGGGCGTTGGTAAATCGTAGGGATCGATGGAGGGCACGGGGAAAGGGGGCAACCTCACCTCGTCGATGTCGCAGAGCACGGCTTCTTCGACAGTCTCGTGCTTGACGACTTCGCGCAGGACGCCGCCGTCGCCGCCGCCGATGACGAGCACTTTCTTCGGGTTCGGGTGCGAGTTCATGGCGAGGTGCGTGATCATCTCCTGGTATCTGTTCCCCTCCAGAGGAACATGGATCAGTGATGCGCTCTCCTATGCATCCGTGCGCGTACTCCCACAGCCCTGAGGACTGAACAACAAATGACGATTGTAGCACATACGCGAACTCGTCCCTCTCGGTGCTCTGTATGACATTATCCAACACCATCACCGTGCCGTAATCGCTCGACTCGAAGATGAGCACATCTTGATACTTGGATTTCTCGTGGTGCAGGATCTGGTTGACCTTGAGCGTCATGGCCTGGCCCGGCCACATGTTGGAGATTTCGCGGAACCAGCCATCTAGAGGATGTAAGCTTGCGTTGTTATCCGTGCAGTCACGAAGAAGTTTGACGAAGATAAGGGCTCAGTACCTTTGATGGTGGGGTGAGTGATTTCGCTCATGCTGCGGAAGCTGCTGTTCTTCAGATGTCGGGAAAGACTGCGGGAATCCAGTATTCGTGAGTTACGAAGAGTGGAGAAGTTTAGAGACTTGATCAAGGTCGCAATGGTTTGAGAGGGGCACCAAGTGATCGGGCTGAAGATCAATTCTTATGATACGTCGAGTGTTTGCTTTTGGAGGGGCATCGTCGACTTTTTTCTGCGTGGAGTGAAAGAAGGCAGGTTTACGCGGGGTCCACCCCACTATGGCCCGTCTCCTTCCGTCGAGGTAGAGTTCACGTCCGTTCCATGCCACTACTATAGTCCTCCGCACCAAATACGTGTTACAGCATGATGGCTTTCCCCACCCTCTCAACCAAACCATCCAGGAACAAGAACCTGTTTTCACCAACCTTCCTAATCCCTCCTCCACGACACCATCAACCTCCCTAACCTCACCCATCTCCTCCACCGAAGCAAACACCAAACAAACTACCTCATCCCTCCCCCACCAACCACTCACCCACCCACCAACCCCACCCGCCCTTCCACCTCCCGCAGAAACAAACAACAAAATGCGCCTCCCCTACGTCACCGACCCACCCTCCGTCACCTCCGCCGTCGAAGAGGATATCGTGCACCGCATCCGCGCCCGCCGCGCCCCCCACCCCCTCCAACCCCTCGACCTGACCCTCCTCCACGCGCCGCCCGTCGCCGACGGGTGGAACGCCTTCCTAGGCGCGATCCGCGAACGCACCTCCCTCCCCGCCGACATCCGCGAGGTAGCCATCTGCCGGGTGGCGGTGCTGAACGGGGCGTGGTACGAGTGGGCGCACCACGCGCCGCTGGCGTTGGCGGCGGGCGTGTCGGACGAGGGGATGCGGGCGCTGAGGGAGACGGGGGGCGAGGGGGGCGGGTTGACGGAGAGGCAGGCGGCGGTGGTGGCGTATGCGGATGCGATGACGAGGGAGGTGCGGGTGCGGGGGGAGGTGTTTGGGCGGGTGAGGGCGTTGTTTGGGGAGAGGGGGGTGGTGGAGATTACGGCTACGGTGGCGGCTTATAATTGTGTGAGTCGGTTTTTGGTCGCGTTGGATGTGGGGGAGCGGAATGGGGAGGAGCCGGAGTGAGGTGCTTTGCTGTCAGGTTGAGAGACGTTATAAGTGTGTATATCTGACTTTTATTGTACATAGATTAAGCAGCAAGGAAATACATGTGCTCAGACCAAGCGTGTATTGGGTATTTGTTTTGTTGCGCCTTGACATCCATTGCCGTGACGCCTCGCTGAATGGTATACATTGCGCTCATTGCACTTCTAGATATAAGTCGCCATCCCTCATCGTAGGCGTCAGCTTGGGTTCCCAAATGGGGCTCTTCAGTCCGGGTCCCGCGTTCTCGATCCCAGGGGTATTGATGACCTTCAACACTGTTTTGCTGGGTGATCCGGCGTTGTCATCTTGCCGTAGCCTTAACCCCTTCTCGAGCTCAGAAGCCGCGTCGTTTCCCCTTCTCTTCGCAAGGAGCGCTGACGAACTGCTGTCACGCTTCGATAGTGTCGGAGGCTGACTATGCCTATTCATCTCTCCACTTGCGTACCGTACGACGTCTCGCCCATTTTCGAGTGGAGCTCGATATACCGCAGCTGTCTTGGCTATCGACGCCGAACGCGGCACTCGGGGATACTTGAGGGCGGAGATTGGCGAGGTATGCGGTGATTCGACGACAGGAGACAAAGCAGGCTCCGCGGGAGGTGTTAGGTCATCCTCGCCAACACTTTCAAAACTTGTATCTGACGCGTTTGAATACCTCAGGGATTGTCGCGTACTCAGACTCCGGCGGGATGCAGGGTGATATGACTGAATGGGTCGGTTTAGATGCGGTTCAGTGGACGCGAGAGAGTAGTTGTCCGAGTAGTTACTTGAACGCGCTGTTGGTGGGATAGAAATAGGTTGAAGAAGATGTCGTGGCTGAGGAGGTCCAGGTCTAAGTGCTGTGGGATGACGCAAAGCCGCGGGTCTTTCCAGTCTGTATGGGGGAGCTGTCCATTGGGGCTCCGGAGTCTCCTGGGGTTGTGGTCTGACATTGGTAGGCAGTGAGGGACGCCGTTGATGGATACCTTTTTCTTTCGCATACATAAGGGCGAGAGAGTCAACGGGGTATTCTTGAGAATAGTACTGATTCCGTATATCATGCCGTTGGATTGGTTGTCGACTTAGATCTACCGACCGGCTCCCTCGAAGAGCAGGTATCGACATATCCGGAACGCGCCTTTGGCTACCATACAGATCTTCTTCGAAGTTGGTGTCTGTACTCTCTGGTCTGTTATATTGAAGTATTTGCATTGGGCGTGGCCAAAGGGTGTAAGCTGGCTTGTCCGGTAATAGTCTCGAAGTTGTCCTATAGCTTGCAATGCTTTTAGGTGATGCCTGATGTGCCGTCTCGGGTGACACGGCAACCCCGATATCGTCCGGCTTGATGGTTCTTCTCCAAAAGCTGCGCCGTTTCCCACCGTCTTTCGGTGGCACTTTGGGAGCCTGATCGAATTTTACATTCGGGGTTGGAGTGCCAGGGTTATCTTTGCTAGTCTCCCCATCCTTGGGCGGAGGAGGTGGCGGGTCCGAAGAAATGTTATTCGCTTTCGGAGGCGCCTTCTCGATCTCGAAGGGCAACTGTTCCATTTGTTGTTTTAGAGCCCTCCGACGTCGGAGGCAATAAAGGAAGAGCATTACTCCAAACGCCACACTGGCAGAAGCCACACCGGCTACAGCTATACCGGCAATCTGCGGAGTAGTGAGTGCACCTGTCGTGGCTGGCGTGACACTCGAGGTCGTGGCCGCAGCATGACTTGTTTGACTTGGTGCTGATGTCGATCCAACGACTGACGAAGCGATTGTCGGTGAGGGTTGGCCGGATGGGGTGCCAGTCGCCACAACCAGACCTGTGGCAGAGATACTGCCGCTTGAAGCAACGATACTTAAAGGGATTTGAGAAGACGTTATCTGGGCGCCTGTGTCAAAGAGGTCGCCCGGAGCGGACGTTACGGCCACCATAGTTGCCGTGATCGTAGCGTGTGTGTTTGGAAGAGCGTTCTGAATCCCTGCGCAAACCTGGTATGCTCCTGCGTCCCGCGTGGTCTCGTTGGTACAGCTCAGGGCAATACAGCGAAAAGCGCCTTCCCCGAGTGTATAGCTACCGGTGCTATTATGGGTGCACAAGCAAGCGAGATCTTGCTGGTTTGAACAGACGGATCTCGGGAAAGACTCGGCGATGAACGACTGGAGGCAGGGCCGGGCGCAAACAGGTACCGTAATGACCAAGGAAGGTGATAAAGTAGGGAGGGATGATTGAGGACGGGCCAGAGTAACATATAATGCTAGGAAAAGGTAAAGAACTCGCAATCGTGGGGCTATAGTACTGCTGTGAAAGAACTGTGCCCGAGTCAGTAGGCAGTTCCACAGATTGATGTCAACCACAACGAATGGCTAAACGCAAAGGCTTGCTACAAAGCAGAATTGCTCGATCTGAACAGATCGTGTAGACGCAAGCAGCGTGCGTGGTGGGGTCGAAGACATTTTCTTTGTCTTCAGAGGGCCGGATGCGACTGACCTGGAGGAACTCCATTACTTGACCCAACAGAAAACCTCCCATTATTGATACAATCGGAAAATCATACAATGGAAAGAAATGGAGGAAAGAGGAAAGAAACACATTGAGGAGCGAAAGCTACACGAACATGACACTGTAAAAGAATAGAAAGACGTGCATCTTGTGGGACAAGATGTTCTGTCGTCGCTGGACAGCCCTCAAGTTAGTATCGGGCGCATCCAGCGTCGTTGTGCCAGAGTGTAGCCATTATGAGAAGAAGCCGCCCTGAGGTAAGCGCCTCCATGAAACCGTCGACATTGCATGATCTTAAATGCAGACAGTGCCATTATTGTCGTTGGTCGTCAGATGGGGCTACGCGCTCGGGCTGGCGTTTAAGCATCTTTCTTTGGACACTATGACGTCAAGCACGTGCAGCTGGTTCGACCCTAAAGCACCCTATTTTAGAAAATAGGTTTGCGCTGTGACTTACAATGATCTTACAATCCAAAGCCCTTGAATAAGTAAAGGAAGCCGCCAAAGTCCTTGATGTCAGATACAAGAGGTCATGTATGTCTGCAGACATAGCTTACCTTACCTTCTGCTTCGATATCTACCTTAGGCACATAGAGGTGGACGTGTGGCGCGTACGGCACACGGGGGAATCTCAACTAAAATTCATCTGCAAGCGCCTGGTCGGCACAAGGATCTTCAAAATACAGCTTCTTGATGATCAGAGTACAGTTGATCTATACCGTAAGGCGCAGATCTCATGGAAACGATAACACAGGCACACGAGCCCGCAGGCTGTGGAATCAAACCAAGTGCAGATTAAACACCGAGCCAAGCTCCCGAGATACAACTAGCAACAGCACTCAAGAAGATCCCCATGACTGTTACACCCGTAGAGTGCACGCTGATGGAATTTCCACACCATTGGAACAGGGTGTGGAGATGTGCGGTTCGAATCCGAGAAAAGCTGGAGTCCTCTGGTCCCAGCCGACCTCATACTCGATATGCGCCCGACATGATGATATTGAAGTAGGGGTGCGTTTGTAGTAGGACGACTAGTACTTGAGAATGATGTATCTGTTAAACTCGGATTAGTATTCGTGTCAGAAGACGCAGGACGAGGCTGTTGATCAAAATGATGATATCGCGAAGATGCTGAACAGTGATTGGAGACATACAGCGCATGGATGATGCCAGGGATGTATCCGAGTATCGTCAAGAGAATGTTGATCAAAAGATCTGAGCCGCAGCCGCGCTCAAGGAAGACACCAAGAGGTGGCAGGATCACCGCAATAATGATCTTGATGATGTCGCTATATCTTGTCAACTTTATGTACCACATCAAACGCAGTATAAAGAACAGAGTGAAGGTGGCCACAGTAGGTGATACCGTCACCGGATTGATCCGGAGACGTTGTAGTGATTCCTTGTAGGCGCTCTAGCGTATTGCTTACCTTCCTGTGAAAGGCATGATTAGTTATGAGAGAAGACGGCTGTAATGTATCGTTACACTTTTGGAAAGGAGTTTGATTCTGGAGTTCAGTTCTGCGAGAAGGTCTGCAAGAAGAATTGTATCTGGTTCGACGTTTTGCGAGAAGGGTTGGCTTTATGAAAGGAGAAGAGAAGGGAGATTAATATTGCGCCAAATAGATGAGCAGCAGACTTTACCTTTAGGAACGTCACTTGCCTTCCGGTTGGCAGTAGCGCTGCACCGCCCCCTAAATAACGTTCACGCTGTTATTCACCAGCCACACTTGTCATACGTCATGCAGAACACTCAGACAAAGTAACGTTACAGCATCTATACTTTGGACCTGCGTGCGCATTCCACAGATAGCTGTCGCCTCGATGTTAAGCTTCAAGATTACGCGGGCTCATCATCAGGGAGAGCAGTTGTCTGGATATTGGCGAGTGAAGAAGATGAGCAAGGATTGTTGCTGTACACCAAGCTCCAGTATATCTCCGTAGTCCCCTGGTGATGATCTGCCTTTTATTAGATGTGGCGTAAGGTACTAGTGGCATGGCAACAGAGCGAAGTGTAAGGTACTCCGTACTCATCATTGTGTGATCCTCGCAAGCACATATTATCATTGTGTCTCGCAAATGGGAAGAAACTCATAAGCAAGCCTGACAATTTCTCAAGGGTACAGACTTTGTTGGTACTCATGCCTATTATGGCTTAGTGCAAGGACTTGAGGTTGTGCTGAGACATTACTCAATTAGGCTTGATGTCAACCTTCTGAAAAGTTTTCCAGTTTGTCTTCTTACACTTAGTTAGTTAGACAATACTACAATCATTACACATCACTATAAGCATATGTTCAATAGATTATGAGCTTAACTGTATATGTATATTGATCTCATCAATTAACCTACTTAATTGATCTCATCATTGTCAGCAAAATTCATTAACTTTTAATTAATTATAAATGACAAATTCTACAAGTCAACATCTCATCATCATAAAAACAAAAAAAGAACTCAATCAAAACACTGTCTATTTAAACTGAATACAGCATGTTGTTTACAATAGATGTCATTCAGCTACAGCAATTCATCAAGTTAAAAGAGAATGCTGATTATTCAGTATAAAAAATAGTTATGCAGTTCACATTATTAAGTGCTGATCTATAAAATGTAATCAATGATAATATCTCTGTTTCTATTAAACAGAAAGCAAATCTTCAGACAATCTTTTCTATTTAAATTGAGTAAAATACTTAAAATAACAAAGTAATGACTTAAATCATTCTTAATGTCTTCTTAGAGATTTAAGTTGTCATTTAAGAAAAGATGACAGCAAAAAAGATATAAAATTACATTAATGATCTCTATATATTGTACAGCTTCAATCTGCAGTACATCTTAATGATTTAATTCTACAATTTATGACTTAAAATCTGTTCAAACATCAATAACTACATTTTACAATACAAATCATTACTAATCAAAATCACCTCAGTCAGCTTAAAAGTTAATAAATCAATAAAGATTATCTTTTTTCTAACTAATTTAAGCTTTACATATCAACAATAAGTCACAGCAAAGTGATCTGTGATTTAAGTAAAGATGCTGACACTGAACAAGTTAATTGTGAAGCTTATTGATGAAGAATGTCTTAAGAAAAATAATAAGATGATGATTATGATGATTAAGTTAAATAAATGAAGTAAGAGCAAGAATAATTAGAATAAAAAAAAGAAGAATGAAAATAAGTAATGTGATCACTGTAAAAGATTTATTTACATAGAAGAAAACTGCTTTATAAAGTATTTGAAAAAGAAGAAAGTCTATGATGACAGAAGAAAAGAGATGAATAAAAATGATGAAAAAGATGAAAAAGACAGTAATAAGAAGAAGTTAAATGAATTGAAATCTAACTTTAAAGTGAACTTCTTGCTGATCATTATATATGTTACTGTCATCATTATAAAAGATAGCTGACTAGCTGACTTCAATATTTCTCATTACATATGTAAAAATCAATAATTATTCAAATTCTATACACAATTAAATGAACTCATCATCATCACAGACATCAGTAGTCAGATCAAAATTGTTAATAAAGACTTCATTACTTTTCAGTTTAGTCTAAAAGATAAAGACTATAAGAATATCATTTTAAACAATGTAATTTACATTTTTAATGCTGCAATTAATCTATTCTCAGTAGATATAGTCATCAATAAGAAAGTGCAACTTAATACTGTCATCAGTGAGCTATTATAAGTTACTAACAACAAGATTATTGAATATGCTTTAAGACATAATGATCTCTATATAATTTAATTAAAGAATCAACTCAATATCATCATGACAGCAATCAGTTAAAAGATGTTCTACAACATCTGACACTGCTGCCTTGCTCATATAGATATGAACAGCTTAATTAAGCTATTCAAAATAGTTACTGAAATTTATCTCAATGATCTTTTGAAACCTGACAATTCACATGTATGTGAAGCATGCATTAAGATAAATCAAAAGCAAAAGATCTCAAGGTGATCACAAAGACAAGTTATCAATATATATAAGATAATACATATAAATATTATTAACTCTATAATGTCTATCACTTACAACAAATTTGCTTAATATATCATCTGCATAGACAACTACTCTTAAGCTCAACACATTTATCTCATAAAAAGAAAGAAAAAAGCAAAAAAATAATATATTAACATTTTAACTTTCTAAAAGAGCATACTGAACACTGTTTATTAACTGTTTAAATTGATAACAAGAATGAATTTAAAGATCATCATCTTAAGAAATTTCTTCAACAATATGAGATCACTTACAAACTGATTGTACTCTACACATTCAGTTAAAATGAAGTTGCAGAGTGAAGCAATGATCTTATTGTTAAATAAGTAAGAATTATAATAATCAACACTGATACTTTAAAACAGCTGTGATCAGAAGTTGTCAAAGCAGCTTGCTATCTTTTTAATCAGAGCTCTAGTAAGATTATTAATAGAAAGATTTCAGCTTAATTGTAATATAAATTGATGTATATTGACAATGATGCTGAGCTCATCAATCTCAGTCATTTACAAATATAAGAATGCAAGATTTATGCACACATACTGAAAGAAAGATGTCAGAAAAGTGTTAAATTTAATGAATAAAGTAAAGAAGATATGCTTGTTAAATATGAAGAATTTAACATCTTTAGAATTTGATTATCTGACAAAAAAAAAGATAGTACAACACTGAGATGTTATGTTCAACAAAGAATCAATATAAATTGACAATCTTAAGATTACATTTTTGTTAATTTCATCATGTAAACAGACATGTCAGTCTTCTGAGCTTGAATGTTCAGAATCATTGAGTACAGATTGAGAAGAAAAAAATAATAATGTAACTTAAGATTACATATCTGTTTCTGCTTTGCACTTAATAGCAAATAAAGAGAATGAATTAAAGAGATTTTATAAGTCTTAAAAGAATCACAAGAACTTCTGCTCAGCTTACATTACTGAGTCAATTAAGAATAATGATGATGAATTTATAATGCAGTCATCTTTAATATCAGCATCTCTATATCATTTCAGAAGAGATCAACAATCATTAAAATACTACAAAAATAGTTTGATGATCTTGTTCTGCATTGCAGAGCTAATTGTAAAGATTACATTAAAATAAAATAAAAAGAAAGACTTTAAAGAAGAGCTAACTATCTATAAGAAGATCATTATTGTATCTGATGCTGCTTAATGAAAAGTGATTATGAATGTGAAGATTAAGTTTTTAAACAAAAATAAAATGTAAAATCTCATCAATCTCTTCTTGAACTGATGAGCACTTCAAGAACAATGAGTTTATCATTATAAGTAAAACTTAAACAGTTTAATTATAAAGCATAAGACTAGATGAGTAATTAAAGAATTTAAACAGCATTATAATATTAACTATAACAAAACATATGTCTCTGTTGTCAAATTGACTACTTATAAGATGACTTTTGCAATAGCTGCATATTATGACTATTATCTTAAATAAATAAACATCAAAATGACTTTTTTTAACAGAATACTTAAAGAAAAAGTCTTTGTCATTCAGTTTACTAAATATATTAATAAAATAAAAGTGTGTTGACTTAACAAGACTCTTTATGAGCTAAAGTAGTCATCATAGATGTAATATTAAATCATTTACAAATTTCTAACTAATCTAGGCTTCAAATGCCTAATCAATGACATCAGTATCTTTAAACATGATGATTTACTGATGTTTATCTATGTTAATGACATTCTTCTTCTCAGTCTCATCATTAAGACTATCAATAGCCTAAAGTAGAAACTCAGTGACACTTATAAAATGATTAATTGTGAACTGTGCAAATATTATCTTGACATAAAGATTAAATAAGATTAAAAGCTAAGAATTCTCACTGTCTCTTAGAAGACTTATTTGAAGAAAGTATTAAATTACTTTAAATTTAATGATTTAAAATCAATCTTTATCTCAATGAAGCAAGACCTTAATCTACAGACTTTTAAGAATTATATTAATGTCATCTTTATTAAGTAATATCAGTTCACAATTGAATTCTTAATGTACACTATGATGCAGATTCATTCTAACATAATCTACTCAATTTTGATTTTTAATTGATTTGCTCACAATCTGAACACAGTGCATTGAAATGTTTTAAAGTGAGTGTTTCATTATACATAAGAAATCACTGATGTCATCATTCAATACAGAGACAGATCAGAATCACTAGAACTTTAAGAAAATTCAGACTTTAATTAAAAAGAAAATAACAAGTTCTAATAATTTACTTTTGAATACATCTTTTAATTGATTAACAGATCAGTCTTGTAACAATTTAAACATCAGATCATTGTCACTCTGTTCTTTATTAAAGTGAAATACATCATCTTAATGAAGACTATAAAGAAAACAATTTAAATGTAAAGCTTGCTGACTGAAATGTAGCTAGACAACAATTAGGCTGAGTGTAGAGTCAGGTTGAGTTAAAAAAAAGTGCACCTAATCTGAACCTGTGCTAGGGTTCAGGTCAGGTCAGATTGAATTTGTGTACAGATTAACTCTATTTACAATCTGCACAGATACTCACATGCAGGTGAGGCTAGCCATAATGAGTTACATTGATCTCAATTCTATGTTCTATTGAGTTAGTATGTAGCATAAGTTTACTGTATAAATTCAGACAACATCACAATCATATTACAGTCATATTTCTAATGTATATTTGTAACAAGTCAAGAACAAGTGTGATTCTATTATAACAAGTTAAGCTACACACATTGTAGTTTACAGACTACAACTGTAATACTATCTTTAAAGATCTGAGAAGAACTCAAACAATATCAATTTGTAATAGAAGTGATGAATTAACTCTATGTTCTTTGTTTGAATAGTTATGTGTTTCACATAAATTGCACACAAGTTGATGTCTAAATATCTATTAGTAGTTGATCTCAACATCAATATGTAAAGTATTATTCTCAAGATATTCTATTAAGAATGTCTTCATAGCCTCTTGTACAGCCTGAATAGCAGAGCTTTGTCAGTGAGTAGATATATTTAATTTGTAAAGATAAGATTTAAACAAGATATTCTGCACAATCTTTCTAATCAGTTGCTGAAATGATAGTTTAAGAATCAGAAACTTCACATTCTTTTAATAGTGTCTAATCTTCCTGAGCACAATCACTATAGACATGTTAGAAAGTACTGTTAAAAAATAAACAGAATATATACATATTGTCAGTCTTGAATCTCTGTTTCTTTAATAACTGTAATGTAATCTCAGCTGTCATTCTCTTCTTTAACTTTACAGTCACTCAGCCTTCTTCTTCAGCTGCACTTCTCACTTTATTGTAGTTTGTTGCTCTGCTTAACTTCACTATTTTTGAGGTTCACTTTGTTCTGATTATATTATCTAGAACTGTTAAAATCATTCATTAAAAATGAGATAGATGATCTTGACTTGATAAATGATTCAGTGATAATTGTGATCTTATAGAGATAAGATTTGTTATGAAGATATGATGAAGATGCTTCTGTTTTAATTAGACTGTTAGAATGATGCATTAAAGATAAAGAACTAAATATATCTGATGTTGCTGATGACTCTGTGAACATAATGTCTGAGATAAAGACTTTTAGTAGATGCAAGTGTTTTGTTTTGATGTAAAATGTATTATTTCAATCTAAGATTATCAATGTAGTGTTACTGAAGCTATGTTGATGCTGTAGTGTTATTGAGAAATTCATTGAGTAAACAAAACAAACTTAAAAGCTCAGCTTATCTTTCTTTACACAATCATTTAACTCTGAACATCTCACCTTCATTAGTGTCATCAAGAATATGAGTTTCAACATTTATATTTCTTCTCTAACTGACATGTGCATTGAAATTATCTGATAGAAATAATACATATCATGATGTCTTCTAAAACTTCAAAATGTCATGTCATGTCTTCATTAACATCATTGTCTTCAAAGAAGTGTCACAACAATGATGATGAGATATATTTTAATGTCTGTTTCTAATGCATTAATAACATTTAATGTGTAGAGAGACTCTGTCATGAATGCTGTTGTCAACATACTCATAAAATACTATAAGGACTCTGAGATAAGTTAGAACATCTATGTCTATCATATTAATAATACTTAAAATATAGAAAGACATCACCTCACATATTATGTTATCTAAGACTATCATCAAGAATATTTCTTCATCTGCTGAGCCTGACAATGCTGACATTGATGTAAGTTTTAACACTTATTTCTAATACATTAATAACATTGAGCATGTAGAAGTCTGAAATTGAAGCCTGTATCTTACAATGATGACTGACAGAGATGTATGAAGTTGAATCATTAAGAAAAGCTGAACAACATATTAAAAATAAAAGTGACAGTCTGTGCAAGAAGAAGAATGAATATTCTCAACACTCTTATACTGCTGCAGAGCAAAAACATCAAAACAAGCTGTCTCTCAATGCTTGTCTTCTTGATTAAGTGAATGATTGTGACAAATTGACACATCATTATGTCTTAAGTAAGCTCAGACTGACATCAGTGTGAGTTAAAGTCAATGTGAAGATAAGAAAGCAGATAAAGAAGAATTTAACAGAAAATATCATGAAGAATCAATATCAGACTTAGCAGAGTGATATATTTATGAGTTTTATGAGTCTGATACTGCTAACAGACATTAGTGAAGTGACTGAAGTTAGAGATCAACTGAGAGAGGTAGAAGATTGTGAGAAGACAGAAGAAGTAAGAGATATAAATAAAGATTGAAGATCTTGCAATCACAAAAAAGAATAAGAAGAAAGTGAAGTCTCTGATGAAGAAGAAGGTTACTGAAGAGATAAATATTACATATATATGTTAGAAAAACTCATTAGAACTTACTCATTATATGATAGATTTATCTGATAATTGAAGAGACAGCAAAGCAAAACATTGATTTTGTAATTTAGCACTAAGAACAGATAAGCTATCTGAGAGAAAGACACAGTCTTTAGATAGCTGATGATTTTAAGTCAGAAATGCATATGAGACATTTTTGGCAGTAGATGACAGATTCTGATAATATCATAAACATAACAGTGAAGTAAATGTTTTAACAGTTCATTCTAATGTGTATTTACTTATCATTAGTAGCTACACAATTTCAAACTCAGAAGAACATATCTTGAAGCTTGAATTCTTCAGTGCAGTCAAAGATCTTAAGATCTTAAAGAGAATGCACATCTTTCTTTTTAATGATGAGAATTCTGTTATGACATTGAGCACAGAGAGTGATGATGAATTTTGAATTATAAAATTAAATTTAGATGAACATAAATATCTTAATGAATTCATAATCAAAGTAAGAGAATTCTAACAGTTATTTTTAACATGTTAATGACTATTATAGATGGTTAAGTTCAAGAAATTTGTCATTGTTATCTCATCAAAAGAGAGTTTATGTGTGAAGAGAAATGCTGATGAAGAAGAAAAAGATGTGATCAAAGATGTTGATGAGAAAGAAGTTGTGAAGAAGAATCTTGATGAGAAGAAAGTTGTGATTGAAGAGAATGTTATGATTGAAGAGATAATTAAGAAAGAAGTTGTGAAGAATGATGTTACTGAAGAGAAAGTTGCAGTTAAAGATATTGCTGAGAAAAAAATTAAGAAGAAAGATGTCAGTGAGAAAAGTGCTGCAGTTAGTGAGATAGTGATGAAGATAAAAGAATTTTAACAGATAATTCTAACATACTTATGTCAATTGCAGACTTCTGAAGATGTAGAGAATAATCTGAGAGAAATCTTTGAAGAGTTAAATTCTATGATATGATTTTTATTAGCATTACACACATCATAATTCAAGAAACAGATTGTTGATGAGACAAAGCTTACAGAAGTGATCATATTGTCTTAAGTAAGAGCTGAAAGACTCTAAAACAGTTAAAAGAGAGAAGCAGTCAGTGATGTTTTGACTTGTTGCACAAATCATAAATAAATGAGTGATTTTGCTTTCTCTTTCTGTATAAAGATTAGCTTTTACTATCTAATTCTTTTAGTGCACTTTAAAAATGATCACATTCAATAATATCTAGACTGAAGAAGACAAGAAAATTGCATGTCAGAAAAGTCTGTTAAAAACATTAATTCTTAATTCTATTTCTCTAATTACAATGATGAATGTTATGTGTTAAATGTGTTTAAATGTGTTGCAATATTGTAGAAGTAAAGATGATCTACAACATTCATAGATTACACAGTACAGCTTTTGAATATATTTATAGCAAAGTTATCAACATGACTTCTGTTTCATCTTTTGATTTCTTCTTGAAGAAAAGCAACAAATACATGAGATAAATGAGACAATTACTGCAACAATTAAATTATATTGCTTTTCTTAACTTAACTGAGAGTAACTCACTCAATAATTAAATTAAGAGTTCTTCTCAATCAATGAATATTTAAAATGAAGGCAGAGCTCTCTGCAGTTATTGTACATTAGAAAAATACATTAAAAACATTAAATAGCAATTGTGTTTAATTCTTAACTTCTGACTATGAAGTATGTTTATGTCTTTGAATACATTGCAATTCTGTAAACACATTATACACACTTCACAGAATAATTCTTAAAGCTTTGTGTTTCTATAGCTTAATCATTCACATGGCTTTCAGTCAGTCAACATTATCTATACTTTATAATGATGTCATCAATTCTCAAACAGAATCTTTAAATACTTCAATTAAATCATTTCTGAAATCTTCTTCAAGCTTGAAATTCATTGACTCTTGAAGACATTTAGTTCAATATTCAGAACATGATGACTCAGTCAGAAAGAATGAGCTGCAGAGTAAATTCAAAGAGTGATGAATTTTGATTAACTATGAATAAAAGAACACTGATGACAGTCAATCTAGTACTGACAAATTTAATCAAAAACATTGTATTATGCAATGAGATAATCATCTTCATGTCAGCAATGAGTGATAAGAGTATTTAAAGACAGCACATCAATATATTAATGTATCTTGCTTGATCTGCTGTCATTGTAATGAGAATATAGTTCATTCAACATCAACTAACAGTGATATAAATTCTCTTTAAAATCATAGATCAATCAAGAACTATTTAATTATCATTATGAACATCTACTTAAGCATGAATATTTGATTCACTTTCAAAAATGTTGATTTCTGCTTTTTTAACATGTATTTCTAACACATATCTCTGACATAACACAGCAGACAAAACTTGACAAGAAATCAGCAAACAAGTATTTCAATGCTGAAAACTTCACTGAATAACTTCTAAATGACTTTCTCTCTTTAAATCTTTCTTTTTAAGCACTTAAGAACTCTGAATTTCAAAAACTCATTTAAATGCTGCAGTTAGATACATTGATGCCTGATAGACACTGATTTGACAATTTAGTAAAGATGCAACATCAGAACATTCAAGAAACACTTCTCACTGAGTTTAAGCAAATTATTAAAATCTTAATTGCACTTGACAACTGAATCAGTCTCAGTTATCTGATCTTTATGAGTGTTATTACTTACTTTATTGACAAGAACTGAAACTATCAGAAAATTCTTCTTGTCTTTTAACTTCTTTATAATCAACATACTGATCAATCAATGACTACAGAAATCTTTGCAATTCTTTAAGAATATAAGCTGAAGAAGCATCTTCTTGCAGTGACTACAGACAACTGCAGTAACAATGAATTTATGCAGAGAACTTTGAGTGAGCTTTTAAAGAGAAAAGATATTGTATAACAGACTGTAGTCAATGTCATTTCTTGCTTTGCACATGTCATTCAGCTAGCTGTCAAGAACCTACTTGACTTGTTAAAGACATCAACAGTCAATGAGTCAATTACTTTATCATTTAATAAGAATAATTTAACATAAATCATCAAGAAAATCATTCTGTCTAACACTCTGTTCAAAATATATTACTATCTTGTTTCTAACAGATAGTTCTAACAGATATGACTAACACATTCTTAAATATCTAGATTCAGCAGCTTACTATTGCTACAAATTTCTCTCTGCAGCAATACAAAATGTTCAAGAGAATTCAGTATCTCATTCATTCACATTCTGCCCTGACACTTATACAGAATGTCAGAACACAATGAAACTCTATTTATAACATGATGCAAAGAGTCTATCAACTTCACAATGATATATGTGTCTGAATCAGTCAAGAGTGTAACAGAATCACAAAATTAAGTAAGAAGCTTGAGACTCTACATGTATCTGAGCAGAAGTGACAGCAAATCATATATATAATGATGCTTCTTTAACTCTTCAAGAAGTACACAGAGTCAATGAATTAAATGTATAATTTAATTATGTATAAAGCATTTCTTGTATACATCAATCTTTTTGATCATCTGAAGAATCAGAATAACATAAAGAGATTAAACTTAATCTTGAAGTGAACAATGAAGCTAAAAACAGCTATTAAGAAAGCATTAACTAAGATGAAGAAGTATTATGTGCAAACAGAAGATGAAAGTAACTTATTATATAACATTATTACTGTTCTTAACTCTACACAAAAACTTTCACTGTATCAGATACATTTTCTACTGATCTTTCTAATGCATATTTCTAATGTACATCACTAATTGCTGAGATATGCAGTCAGCTAAGTGAGGTCAGACATATTATGCACAGTATTGAACTGAGTTTCAGACTTATTATAAAGATCATTATTGTTTATATAAGAATGCTTTGTCACATGATCATACTCAGAATTCAACATCATCTGCCATCAAATCATTCATAAATCTCATCACAAAAGCACAGCAATTCAAGACTTAACTTAACAACATCACAACTATTGATTTAAAAGTCAATCAATACTTAGATTCTTCACTGTACTCAGTTAATGAGAATAATCTTGACATTTTGAAATACTGAAAATTGCAGATCATGATCTTTTCAGCATTAGCTGCAATGATTAAGAATGTTTTTTGCTATATCTATTGCTGATATTGAGATTAAATGACTGTTCAATCTTGCTTAAGATGTCATTACTTATTGAAGAGATCAACTAAATGAAGTCATCATTAAGATCATTATGATGATCAAGTTCAATTTACTTCAACATTAGAAACTGAATTATCTTATAACTGAAAGAAAGAACACTGCAGAAGACTTATTTTCAGATGAAGCTGATACAGACATAAAGCATCTATCTTATGTATTTATTCTGAATTGCAACTCTTCTAACATTGCAGATAACAGCCTGACTAATACTCTGAATTAAATTACTTATGACATTTTAAAGTGTAACTCTCACAATACTTTAGATGATGACTCTGATGATCTGAACAAAGATATGAAACTTAATATCTATGAAGACAGCTAACTGATGCATGTATGTTAGAATTTCTCATTAAAAGACTAAAATGCTGTAATCTGAATAAATCAGTCAATATTACAGCATCTTTACAATTAACTACACTATCAATTTTCTCAGCTCATTTCAAAAAGAGAGCCAGAAGAGATTTGCTTAATAGCTATATCAATGAATATAAAAAATTCATGAGACTACAATCTGTTCAGAATACAATGTCAACTTCTTTGCTTTCAAGAGAAATACATTGTGCATCAGAAAGAACACTTACATTTGAAGAATGAGAAGAAAGAAGAGAATGAAGAGAGATAAGTAATGAGTAAACTCATATGAGAGTAATCTGACAGTGAATAATGTTAACTCTTAACAGTGAATATCAAATCAACTTTAATTACATTGTCTTCACTTACATCACTTCTTCTTCATGCTTCACTATTTCATCATTCATCACATCACTCAATCACACAGTCAGAAACCTTTAATCTCTGATGAAATCATACAGTTAAGAGTCTTCAACCTCTGATAAAATTACATAATTGAGAGTCTTTAATCTTTGATGAAATTACATAGTCAGAGGCTCTCAACCTTTGATGAAATCACATAGTTAAAGATCTTTGACCTTTAGTGAAATCACATGATTGAGAATTCTTAACCTTAGATGAAATTACATGATTAGAGACTCTCAATCTCAGGTAAAATCACATAGTTAAGAGCTCTTAACCTCAGGTAAAACTATATAATTGAGAGCTCTCAATCTTCATTGATGAAGTAATGTTGAATGATGATTGTTTGTGTTTTAAGTCTTTTAATGTTGAAAGATATAGATCTTTAAACAGTGAATGAAGATGAATTCTCATCAGTGAATGATGATGATTGTTTTAAGTGCTGATTAGACTTTGTAGTATAGAGTCATAGCATAGTTAGTGACAACATCATTATGCACTTTCAAAGAATAGTACATACTATGATTTAAGATGAAATCTTCATTTCTAATGTGTAATTCTAATGTGCACACTATCAAACTAACTAACAAAAACTTCCACATATTTATACTGACTTATACTTGCTTAGTTAGATTAATTCTTGCTTACTCAGTTCACAAATAATTTACAATCTGTGCAGAGTCAGATCAGATTAATCTGCATCTAACTCAAGTCAAAAAAAGTTCACTCTACTTAATCTGACACCTGAACTCAACCTGAACCCATGTGACCTATAGGCAACCTGCGCACTCAGCCTAACAACAATGAGTTGAAAGTGATTCTTATTAACATAAATAATTAAGAGACTATGATTCTTACTTAGAATCTGCAATTTCATTAATGAATAAAGCATATTAATATTCACTATCACTTTATACATCATGTTAAGATCAACAGAGACATCAAACTCATCTATATATCTATGAATTAAATGATAATCAACAATCTTACAAAATCACTTCAATCTGTCAAATTTAAATGATTTATTGAACTTATCAGACTACATATGGCTAGTCATGAAGAAAGAAAAGAAATGATCATTAAAAGTTGAAGATTTGATCTTGCTGATGTCAAATGACTTGAGAAGGTGTGTTGATACTTATGTTTATTATGACTTAGTGTGAGGACTCAAGGTTGTGCCAAGACATTATTCAATTAGGCTTGATGTCAACCTTCTGAAAAGTTTTTCAGTTTGTCTCCTTACACTTAGTTAGTTAGACAATACTATGATCATTACACACCGCTATAAGTGTATGTCCGATAGACTTTATGGTAACGCTTTCTCATACTCTACAAGACTCGGCTTGATTGCGTATTGAATGAAGCAGCTTCCTTGGCCTTACCTAGCTACGAGATTCGGGACGCGGAGCCCCTGGGTACAGTACAATGGCTCCTGCAAAAGCCTTGGGCAAAAAGGCCAAGAAGGATACTGATCGCAATTCTACGAGCAAGAGAGCTCAGGGAATCGGTCACAGATCTCCTTTCTCCGACGAGAAGCTCCGTGGAGGCGATGCGCAAGAAGCGCCAACAATTCCCCTTGAGCTGCAGCAGCTCTTGATAAATGTCTTCAAGGATAGTCTCTCGAATCAAATTGGAGTCCATTTGTCATCATTGATCCAAGAAGTCAAGCAGCATCTCTTCAACCGAGATTTCGACAAGGCTTTTGGTAGCCAAAAGTATTTGGGCGCCTACGCAATCCGCTGGAGTCCCAGCCGAGCGCTGGCCTATCTGGATATATTCATCAATCTTCCGGATCTTCGACATAGCTTCATCAGGCGCGCGAATCTGGCTACACGCAGTGCTGGAACTCTGGTGAAACATAGTGGCAGCAACAGTAGCAGACCGCCCGATGCTCAGGCGGACAATGCCGGGATCTCGCTCGGACCGGACTTGCAAGCCTCAAGCGATGACGGAGAGGCATGCAAAGTCGTTTGTCTCGGTGGAGGAGCCGGGGCAGAAATCGTGGCCTTGGCGGGATATGCCCACCACTTACGCTCGACTTTAGGGCCGGACAAATCCATGGAGGAGCGTGCTTCTACCGATGTAGATCGTACCTCCAATGATTGGAGTGTCCGAAAGTTCATCCTAACTACTGTGGATATCGCAGACTGGTCACAGGTAGTCCATGACCTGTACCAGGGTGTCACAGAACCCTTGCATCTTTCTCAGTTCGCTTCCTCAGCTGCGAAAGCTGCAAACAAACCGCTAGTCGCAGCTGAGGACTTTTCCTGCGCTTTCCACCAACAAGATCTGCTAGAGCTTGACGTCGAGAACCTTGCTCATATAGTGAAAGACGCCACAATGGTCACTATAATGTTCACACTCAACGAGCTTTACTCGGTCTCCATGGCCAAGACTACGAACTTTCTCCTCGCACTGACCTTCCTGCTGGAGACCGGGACGCTACTTCTCGTAGTCGATAGTCCCGGTAGCTATTCCACAGTGGCCGTAGGCAGCAGTGGTGCGACCTCACCCGGCGCTACGGGGAAGAAATATCCGATGCAATGGCTGCTCGATCATACTTTATTAGAAGCTTCATCTATAGGGAGCAGCAAGACCGCATCGGAAGGCGGACAGTGGGAGAAACTGCTGTCGGAAGACTCTCGATGGTTTAGGGTTCCCGAGGGACTCGAGTATCCGGTCACCTTGGAAAATATGAGATATCAGGTTCATCTTTACCGTCGTAAATAGTCTATATTTCGCGTATGGTTTTAAACGGCGTAGGTAACGCTATATTCCAAGTCTGCAATCCGCGGTCTCTGCCGTCCAGTATTTTGACTTCTTTACAAACCCAGAGGGGTATGGGCCTCACAGTTCATATCTTGGTTGGTGCGCCATAAATGTTGACGCTGCAATTAATGATCGTGAGCGGAGTCCTTCAAGCCTTGCCCTGTCACAAACAGATACCCATGTTCGGAGAGGGGCTTTTGCACGTCATACCTCGTGGGCGCGGCCCGTAACTAATTTCGGTAACGTTACCAAAGCTACGGGCCCAAGCTTCAAACCACACTGAGACCCAGCTCGTGAAAACTGTGAGTGCCCTATTTCTCAGTGTAGGTACCTTAGGTAAGTACCTAAGCTCGATCCTGGCTAAAATGCTTTTCCGCCTTGAAGTGTTGCGGTAGGACTCAGAATGATTGGAATCAAAATACTGTCCTTAAGCCGACATGTTCCCCCTGACCTTGGGCTACCTTAGACGTGCTGAAAGGCACTCGCTGCTGCTATGACTAGGCGCTAATGTTATCAGCTCCAGCATGAGTAAAAGTAGATGAACAAGCACCTACCTTAATTCGTAGATCCATACTCAATTGACCGTCTACGCATGTCGTTGTATGAATGTAAAACCGTCCACCCATGAGAATCACCTTACTCCTCGGCAATTTCGTCTCCCTGCAATGCTTGCCGGTATCGCTAAGAATAAAAGCTACAACAACGATACAGCCCGTACTCGACGACGCAAACTCCGTGCCGCAATGCGCTCCCAGCAGCAGGAGCAGCCTTCGGCGAATGGCGCCTCAGGCAAACTCTGGGGGGGCAGATTTACGGGTACAGCACATCGCTCCCTAGCAATACCATCAACACAATTGCCTCAGAGCTAACCAAATGTTCTCTAGGTGCTACTGATCCATTGATGATGGCATATAACGAGTCCATCTACTTCGACCGTGCCTTCTACGCTCAGGACATCGCCGGCTCCATCGCCTTCGCCCGAGCGAACATTGCAACCGGAATCCTCACCAAGTTCGAATTCGCAGAAATCGAGAAGGGTCTTCACCAGGTCCTTGAGGAATGGCGGAACAATACGTTCGAGATCAAGTCCGGCATTGACGAGGACATTCACACCGCCAACGAGCGTAGGTTGGGGGAGATCATTGGGACGGAGATTGCAGGAAAGCTACATACGTACAAAGGGTCACAGGAAGCAGTACAAGACACGAGCTGAAGCTTCAAACAGGGGTCGGAGCCGCAATGACCAGGTCGCCACGGACTTGCGGCTATGGCTGCGTGAAGAGCTGCGAGAGATACTGAAGTACCTGATGGATCTACTCAGAGTCATCGCGGAGCGGGCGGAGCAGGATATAGATTACATTATGCCGGGCTATACGCATCTGCAACGTGCTCAGGTGGTTCGCACGTATCAGGGTAGAGGTCATTGCTGATTATGTTTTAGCCTATCCGTTGGAGTCACTGGCTACTCAGTTACGGCATGGCCTTCGTCGCTGACTCGGAGCGGCTCTGTGAGGTCATAAAGCGCGTCAACAGATGCCCTCTTGGCTGTGGCGCCCTCGCCGGTAATGCATTCTCCATTGACCGTATGGCGATGGCAAAGGAGCTGGGCTTCGACGGCCTGGTTCACAACAGCATGGCAGCTGTTGCAGATCGAGATTACATATTGGAGACGATGCAGTGGGGTTCAACATTGATGCTACATATATCCCGATGGAGCGAAGACCTTATCCTGTACAGCTCTGCCGAATTTGGGTTCGTTCGACTAGCAGACGCATACACTACTGGTAGTTCATTGATGCCGCAAAAGAAGAACAGTACCTTTTCCCTTTAATGCCTTTATTCAGTATTGTTGGCTGACCGATGAATAGGCGATTCTCTAGAACTGCTCCGTGGCAAATGTGGTAGAGTTTTTGGCCACATGGCCGGACTCATGATGACTATAAAGGGAATCCCGTCAACCTACAACAAAGACTTGCAAGAGAGCGTGGAGCCCATGCTGGAGCACGTCAAGACCCTCAAAGACAGCCTTCTGATAGCAAGCCGCGTGCTAGCGACATTGACGACGTTTCCGGACAAGATGCGGGCGGCCCTCACACCCGATATGCTGGCTACCGATCTCGCTGAGTACTTGGTACGGAAAGGTATGCTGCTTTGATCTCTGTAGACCACTCCGGACCCGTCACTAAATTCCGACCAGGTGTGCCCTTCAGAGAAACACACCACATCGCTGGTCGGGTGGTCGCACTGGCAGAGACGGAAGGAAAGTCAATGGACGAGCTGACGGTCGAACAGCTTCAGGGTGTGGATAAGAGGTTTGGTGAGGATGTTCGGGATGTGTTCAACTATAAACGCTCCGTGGAAATGAAATCTGCAAGTGGAGGGACAAGCAGGTCCGCTGTCGAGGAACAGATCAAGATACTGAAGGATTTAACGAAGGGACTTGGCGAAGTTTGAACGGTCAATCACGGAGTGGCTATCTTTACTACTGTGCAGTCTGTGCTCGTTTGTCGGACCATTGCAGTGCGCTCGGTCCGGCACCATACCGATTAAGCATGAAGGCTTTCCTTATGGACGGATCTCTTAAATGTCCCCATCATGTACCATAAGACATTCACACTTCTGCGAGTGGAGTTCTAATGTAAGCCTTCATGCCTTTTCGATCAGTGAGCCTCCTCAAGATAACCCTGTTCCTTCATGGTTCTCGACGCTTCCTATGAGCATTGCTAGAAAGATCATTTAGAGAACAAATTGGCAAGGCCATGCATCTCGTAGACTGCATACATATTGACCTTAAAGTAATGGGTAGAGTTCGATCGCATTTTGCACAGGCACAAACCCAGTCAACAGCATGGAGACATCTCTGACAACGACTTAATTGTATCAGGACTATAAAGCCTGGCCGAACCCTACAGCCGCACTATGCCACTTCCTCGAAGCCAACCCAGCCCTACCATCCGCTCTACTCGTCATCATCCTCCGCATCATCGTTAACAACATTGAAGAACCGTAGCTCGTAGACACCCTTAGACGTCGACACCACCCGCAACCAATCGCGGAGCTGCTGCTTCTTAAGGAACTTCTTCGTCCTACCCATCCGAATCAAATCATCAGCGCCCACACAAACCCTCCCATCAACAAGCCCGAGGCCAAACTCACAAGTACTTGAGATATCTTCCCGAAAACTGCGTATGCGCAACGACCTCGATCTTCCCGTCGCCCTGCTGGGAGATCTGCACGATGTCGCCGAGGTTGCCGACGCGGCCGTCGACCTTGATCTTGTCGTGCAGGAATTTCTCGAAGGCGGAGACGTCGAAGATCTTGTCGCCGGCGGGCTGCGAGGCGTTGATGATGAACTGCAGAGTGTTAGAGACCCAGAGCATCGGCCTATAGTGAGCAATCGTACCTTCTTGGTGATCTTCTGCTGCTTCCCCTTGGTGGGAGCGCGAGTGGTTTTCTGTCCAGTACCGGGTTGTCACTTAGCCTACTGTTCTCGAGCCTCGTTCCCGAAACGGGGACGGGCGGACAGCAAAGCGGTGTGATGGTGTACGTACTGTTGCTGGTGCCATTGTGGGAGTGGGTCGCAAAGAAGTGTGTATCCTGCGCCTTGTGTCGTTGTCGAATTTGTCGAATTTGGCCCGATGTAGTGGTGGGAATACAAATTTCATTCACTGGGGCAAGGGCTCGCTCGCTAGCGGGCCGCACTTCCACAATCTTCTTCCGAAATGTTTAGCGAGATTTACGCGAGAACCAACTTCAGCTTACCCGGCCATGCCCACGGGTATATAATCTACCTCTCCCCCCATCGAAAATTCTTTTCTTCTTTAGCTCTCTTGTAAGTTGCACACCGCACCCCAACTTTTCCACCACGGCCTTTCGCTAATGGCCTCGACAGTGCCTTTTGGCTTAGATCAAGTGTAGTATCTGTTCTTTTCAGTTTAATCTCTGAAATGTTTCTAAGGAAACAAACATTGATTATACTTATTTTTGTACCTGGCGGGGCGGTCCTCTGTGCTTGCGCATGACCCTCCGCACCGTGTCCTTGGTATCACACTACCTCCAAGCGACGCGAACACCTTTTTCATCATTGCTTCTTGGCTTGTCCAGGAGTCTGAAGAAGAAGTCGTAGATTTGCTTTGGCATTGTAGTAGTAGTAGTTGGTCACTCGTAAGCTGTTCTGGCTGTCTAGACGAGGCAGCATTAGTATACCTCCAGGCTTTCAACTCGATGCTCTTTTGATTTATGAGCGGGATGTTGGTAGACAGAGTAATTTGGAAGCCGTCAACTTTCCCTGAGATATTTGGTGTTCAAGTCACCCTGTTTGAGGACATCATCGCCTCCGTCTAAAACACCTCAAACGTAGATGTTTTCGGACGATTCAGACATGGAGGAGCCACAAACTCACAGTATGGTCGACCCAGTCATCTTCGAGCAGATGCAAGCAAAGATCGATGAGGATGCCCAGGTCCGAGAGGTAAGCCTCCCATATCCCCTTCATAACGACCCCGGCAACTGATGTCTACAATAAGGAACTCAAAGCGATCCTGCAAACACTTGAAAGACAGGGTACGAAGGCCGAAGGCCGCGCCCCCCGTCTACGTCGAGGCAGTCGCTAAATCGTCAAAGGCAGAGCTACTCAGTCCATCCTTTCGAGAGCTCATTCGACCCCTATGGCCCGAAGTCGGTCTAATCCTCCTTCGATCAGAGTTCCATACGATTGACTGAGCTACGTAGTGGACAACACGCTCCATGATGGGCAGAGGTCGATTTCAGAACAGGTAGAGAGCATCAAGAAGCTGGCGGCAGTGGCGTCGCGATATCCGTACTACAAATACAACAGCATGTGGACAAGGGACATGCAGAATGCTGTAGGGAGCATGACAGATGTTACGGAAAGTCCGCTGCTGACGGATAACAGTGTTTTGCAGTCCTCCTCTGCAAATGGCTCGATAGCGTGTACGATGGTAATCATGAACGGCCCGGCGAACTCATGACCATTGAACAAGTTGGGGAGGACCTGGAAGGTACACGATCATTGTCAAACCGATCAGTCGTATCTCTCCTGATGTTTCGTATTCCTTACAGTGCCGGTCAACCTCAAAGATCGTGATGCCTTTCACTTGACCATCGAGGAGTACCTCCAGGCGCTGATCTCGCTCATCGAAGAGCTGGTACGTGTTTCAGCTTACAGAGGATGCGCGGCTGCGGGCTTACCGATATCAAAGGCACGTCTGGCGGTCAATTCGGTCACCTTGGGTGATTACCACCGGCCACTCCAGATCAGCCACTTTGTGAAGGATCTTCACGCCGGCTTCCAGATATTGAACCTGAAGAATGATTCGCTCAGGCGGCGAAGTGATAGTATCAAGTATAATGTAAGTAATTTGTGATAGTCCTCTAGGCTCCGAGGCTCGATAGCAGGTACTAAAAGAGGGACAGGTCAAGAAGATCGAAGACGTGGTATATGACCTTTCACTGAGGAATCTGATTCCACGGGGTGATGCTTCAACATAGGGATATAGATGTCTTCAAGAGGGCGGCTGGTCACAATGGAGTAATATGTCGGCGATGCTCTGCTCAGAGAATCTAAGGCGGGCAGCGGTCTCAATACGGTGTTAAGGAGTAGTCACCCCATCAAGCTCGAATCATATATCAACCATATAGCAAATGCTACTGCTGGAGTTGTGCTCCTTATGCGTGCTCTGTACTGATACTGCGAGGTATCTAAGCTTCTTCACGTTCGAGGCTGATTCCCTTGCATTTTGCCCAACAAAAAGCCATAGACCGACGCACTTGGGTGAGGAACCGCGGCTCCTTGCTGTATCTTATAGCCCGGCGGCAGGTGACGTGATATTCTAGGACACATGGATATCGGTTCGCTGAACGAATTTAGCATCAATCCCGCATATCCGTTGTGTACGACCCGGCCGTCCATGTCATCGCACTCGGATGAAAGGAGTGCAGTTGAAAGAGCAATAGCTGCTCCGAGACAAAGCGACCTCTCAACCCATCTTCGTCGAGCGGGCGATCCCACCACCGATCCGAACTCCGGAGCCACGACCGCCTTTCTCCTTCCCATGTGGACTCTAATCATTGAAAAGATCTGAATTAAATGAATGTTCTGACCCGGAGCTGTCAAGTTGTGCTTCTGCGAGACAGTTAGCGCGTGTTCAGAAGATCCTCACAACGTCTTCGCGCCTGGCAAGGCTGGAACCATCACTGCAGCTGCGGAGACATTGGAGTGGATTTCGATACCCACCGCTCGAACAACCACTGGAGAAATCCACTTCATCACTCGCTCCCTCGCTCCTCTGGTTTTGCTCCTCCGACCACCTCTTGAATACCGTCTCAGCTCCAAATTTAGCTGCGTCCCAAGGACTGTCGAACGTGCCCGCTTGAGTGATCACGGCCCCGTGTTGTAGTAGAAATTCGAATATACCCCTACGGCCCAAACGTGCCGCGCGCTGTAGCGCATTACCGTCAGCCCCACCTTGAGCATTGACATCTACTCCGGCATCGATCAAAAGTCGAATAGTCTCAATATCTCCGCCACATACCGCCCCAAGCATAGGCTCTTCATATTCACGTTGGTCCTTGAAGTCTGCTCCTGCATTCAACAGTAGTCTAGTTGTCTCATTTTGTCCGTTAGAGGCTGCAGCCCGAAGAGCAGTAGCATGAAATTCACATCGAATGTTGACATCTGCTCCTGCACTCAACAGAAGTCTAACAGTCTCATTAAGTCCTTGCAAGGCTGCAGCCAGAAGAGCAGTACCGTAGTCAATGCTTTGAGTATTGACATCTGCTCCTGCGTTCAACAGAAGTCTAATCGTCTCATTATGTCCTCCAAAGGCCGCAGCGTGAATTGCAGTACCGCGAAGTCCGCTTTGAACATTGACATCTGCTCCTGCGCTCAACAGAAGTCTAACAGTCTTGATATGTCCTCGTTTGGCTGCAACGTGAAGAGCAGCACCGTGCCGTTCATCTTGAACATTGACATCTGCTCCTGCATCCAGCAAAAGTTGAACGAACTCCATTGATCCAAGTTCTTGGTTGGCTGCAGCCGGAAGAGCATGGCCAGTTAATTGACCCGGAACGTTGACATCTGCGCCCCCGTCTATAAGACGAGTGGCGGTCTTCAAGAGACCTAATTCACATGCGTATGAGAGGGCTCGGCCGGGAGTGGACGGATAGCGTTGAGCTTCCATCCAGTCAAGGGGCATATAAACACCCCTTACGTCACGCCTGCGCCACGATTTGAATAGACTGAAGCCCTCGCTATCATCTAAAAACTGGACAACAAGCTTGTCAATACCGTCCTCCTCGTTCGCAGCTTGCGCGTGCTTGTGCCAGTATTGGATCGCATAGAGGAGGAGAGGAAGTCTTTCATAACCTATTTTCCGCGGTAAAAAGTCCGGCTTGTCAAATAACAACAGATACGTCAGACAGGTCTTTGTTATTGAAACTTGTGCAGCTGTGTCGAGCGTAGCAAAGAATGAGCTTGGCCCTTGCAGAATTCGCTTAGACGCGAGATACTCCTTGACAGAGTAATGTGCAAGTCGTATCTCGCAGTCGTCCAATGCTCCGTATGGTACGGTATCTGCGCCTTCTGAGCATTTAGGATCGCCTTCGGATAGTAGTTTAGACGAGATTGATGCTTCGTCGCCCTCGGATAGTAGTTCAAATGGGGATGCATTGAATGGCAATGGTTTAGGGAACATTGGGAGAACCGCATCAGATATGGTCACCAAGCTGGAACATATTATCAAAATCATTTGCGGATCGAAGAGTCGATTGTCCAAAAAGTCCCAACCACATCCAGGTTCTACTGCCACGGCTTCGGCCAGCTGTGATGGACGTAGAGGCCGGGCTGAATATGCAAGCCACTGGAGCGCGGTCTGAGCCTGTCGTCGGTATTCGTCAGGAATACTTTGTAGTATCCTATCGTAGGTTTGATCCAACGAATTTGGCAAGGAGTATAGGGCTGCTTTGGTAGCCGTCGGGGTCAAACATTTGCCCAAAGAATCCAGCTGACAATCTACCCAACGAAACCTTAGGATTAAAATCAGCGACAAATCTGGACATGGCAACTAGGGCAGAATTACATTCCGTCGGCCTTTTTAGTCAGCACCTCCTTTATCTCTTCCTTGAGTGCAGGTGTCCGGTGGCTCAACTTAGGATCTTTCGAAAGCCGCTGTTCGATGTATAGTTCGATGTCCGCGTCAACCTTGTCGCTTTGAATGGGAACAATCTCGTAGATGAGATCTCCAAGAACCGCGGCAATGGTTTGCTCCCGCCGGCTTGTTATGATCAAGTTGATTCCGGAAGACTGCTGCCCCAGCGCGATTATTTGAGCTAGCAAATTTAGCATATCTTCTTGCTCTGAGCTTTCATCCAATGCATCAAGCAAGAGATAGATTCTTCGGGAGGACCTCAGCAAGCTCATGAATGTATCGATGAGACTGCTGAGACTCGGCTTCTCATGACGATCGTACAATGTCTTGACTCCATCAGGTATATCAGATCTCTGAGTAGACAGCTGTACAATAATTGATCACACAAAGCCTTCGACAGTCTGCTTGGCTTTGTTATTGAAGTCGAAATAAAAGAACGCAGACTCGTAATCGGAATTATTGCTGCAATATTCTTTGACCCGTTCAATTATGGTAGAGCAGAGGATCGTTTTGCCACATCCGGGAACTCCATGAAGCCACAAGGACCGGCCGGCATGATTCCACCACGAGGAGAAGCTCTCCAATTGCAGAAACCAGTCTCCGGTAGTAGCTTGTGCTTGGTGCGAGCTGAATTGTGGTTTGTTAAAACATCTTCGGCAGACAGCCAGTCCAGGACCAGCTGCCGATGCCTATCTGAAAATGTTTTAGTAATGGCGAAGGCTACGCTGTAAACAGGATACGATACCCTGCTGAGCCACGCACAATTCTTCCACTCCCTTCCCAATCTCTGCTACATCCTCTTGAATTGCTCTAGACAGCTCGCTGGTGAACGAATGTGTTAGTGGACAAGGCGTCGGGTAACGCTTGGGTTCTTACATATCGTCTTGTTGCAGGGCAAGGCCAAGAAGTGATTTCTGACGCTCGATTGTACCCAGAATAGCCTTGATTTCTTCTTTCTGGAAGGGCCAGACTAGAGCCCTTCGAGGCTTTTCCCATCCAGCTACCGGAGTCAATTTCGAGGCAAGTTCGTTCAGTGCCGTCTGTAGTTGTTCTAGTGGCCCTCTTGGTTCACTAAGTAATCTCACCGTCCTGGACGACGTCTCACCTTCTCTTTCTCGTTCTGCAAGGTCTTTCAATTGGTACAGGAGCCCGGAGACACTGCTCACTTCGACAAGGACTTTCCGACTCTCTTTCGAAGCTCCCTTAACTGCTGCGAGATACTGAACAACAGTGCTCGTGAGTGACAGTAGCGCGGCTATACTAGCTGAGATGCTAAGGAGGTCCATGCCATGCGATCAGCTATGACTGCTACTGCCGTAGTAAGCTGATATATGTATTGGCTAAGAGCAGTGAGATCATCTATCTCTGATATGAAGATTATCCGGGTAGATGATATGAAGAGGCATAGTGTTCAGCAATGGGTACCACTGCGGCGAGCCTAGTCCGGCTCTCGTCGATATGCCCCGCAAGGTGCCAAGCATGTAAAGGAGGCTCAGCTTGCTGTGTAACGTTCCGATTCTGCTAGAGCCTTGCCTTCCATAGACCAAAGAGCTGAATCTCTCGAACATTCGACAATCCCATCACTATAGACAAGGTAGCTGCAAGCATTAGTCGCGCTGGGATCACAGAGCGCAACACATGACAGTGTGAACCTAGGGGAGAGTTGTAAGAAGGACATGGTATGTTACACAACATATCATGCTGTAATTCTGATCCCATCCATCGCTCTCACTACTGTCATATACAGTATCAGTATATACAGTAAAATGACGGTAGTTGATACAATAATACAGCTGCGTCCGAAATGAAACTCGGAAGGTCTTGTAAACATCCATCATAAAATCCACGTACAAACCGCTTTCAAAGATTGGCGGCTCTGTGCCGGCATCTGCCGTGGTGGAACTTAGTCGTTTGAAGGAGAGGGCTAAGACCCGGCAGAGCTTCCATGATCCAGCAACTATGAATGAAACGGAATCGAAGCCTCGCAAGCTTCTGCCCACGTCTCTGCCAGTCGATATCCTGCCTACTGACGCCGCGCGCTTGTACACCCATATACATCCGTTCCTGGTCCTCGGGGTATACTATCTACGTTTCAACGCGCTCGTAGCGGATCCAGTCTCGACACTTCTCACGTCGCTCTTACCATTGAGCGTTCTACAAATCAGCTATGCTGTGACGTGTCTACCGGCGGCGAAAAGGGCCGCGAAGCAATCTACTCCCGTGAAATCAGCAAAGCAGGGGCAGCGGAAGAAGCCTGGGGCTTCGAAAGCAGAGAATGGCCTGAGCAATAAGCTTGTGGTATGTATACAGTACACAGGCGTCCCTATTCGTGTCAATGTCTCACATCTGTCATTAGGCCGCTGCCCTGGCCCTCCTGCTCGCTCTCATCCTCGGCGCACCCTTCCTCACGATCCTCCTCATCCTCTTCGGCGCGCCATTGACGACGCATTTCCCTCACACGTTCCTCTGCGCCGCCCATATGTCACTTCTTGCGATCTCGCCCCTCGTGTATATACATGGTGTCGAGGCAGCTAAATGGAGGGAAGCTGCATCGTTGTATTTGCCCTTCGATGATGTGTTCGGAGGAACGGTTGGGACGCTGTTGGGTGCCTGGTTTGGCGCAGTGCCTATACCGCTCGATTGGTAGGTTGCAACACTTGAATTCCATGTAGACCGTTTTTTGAATGCCCAGTCAAGTTAACAGTGGCTTACTAGGGATCGCGAGTGGCAGAAGTGGCCGATCACCATAGTCACAGGTGCATATATTGGCTATGTGGTGGGCAAGTTTGCCGGTGGATATTTGCTCAAAGGAAAGAGGATTGAGTTTGACGAGTGAGAACTGCAAGTCGTCTTCGGCTTGTGGTCGCAATGTCTGTGGCCACCGGTTCTTAGGATACTACATATGGACGACGATGTCCGACTGTGTCTATCCATTGGAGGAAGGCTCTCACACTCAGCTTCGGATTTCTTGTCGACGATTCCTGCAGTGGGCATAAGGACTTATATGTGGAAGCAAATGGTAGAGATCAGCCGAACGTTAACAGCCTAAAGAAAATTGTACAGAAGAAAAACGTCACAAGGGACAGAAAACCTGATCAACAGAATACTTTTTGAATAAATAAAAATGGCTTCAGCACAGCTGAGTTTCAAAGATGCATATTGCATCAGAATGCGATGCGGCAATACGCACCAGGGAATTGATTCGCAGTCACTGCCTCAAACTTGCGAGATCGATTTGAAATGGATGCCAACCATCTATAGAAGGAGCGGATGCCCAGAATGGCCAACATCTCCGGATCCTAACACCACTCTACACCAACCTCCCCGGATACCTAATTAGCGTGGTCATCTTTCCACGACCCCTGAAGCCAGCATCATCAGCTCTACTCCTTGTTGCATCAAGTTGCAACTTTTTAAGCTCTTTGATCTTGGACTTCCTCTGTCCACAATTAAGCACATCGTCCGGACCACACCGAAGGAGGACCAAGTTCCGGATGCACCATGGTCGAACCACCCAAGCAGTCAAGCCTTCCTACTGAGCCAAAAATACTACCAACTCGCATACTTGAGCATTCCACCTCCCACGTCTCGTTTCTATCACTTGTGGCAGAGTTCCAGGACGAGGTGTACCGATATCTCTTAGCGTTACGCAACGAGATCATCGTTTCGCTCGTCGCTGGGAGTTTTCCAAGGTCCACACCTCAATTATTGCACCAATCGCTGAACATCTCAAGAAGTTGTGGCGATTATTCACGGCGAGAACAGTTTCGCAGCCCAGCTCGACTATTATTAAGACTTTGCCCGTGTCGACAAGGCAGAACACTCCGATGTGAAGTGTGCTATGGATTCTCCGTTGGGAGACTCAGAAAGATAGGTCCATGACCAGTAGCACTCTCCTAGCCGGTGTCATCTACCCTCGCGTCTTCTTGCACAGCCCTTACCTTGAGATCGACATCTTTTCAGCTGCTGCTCGCGGCGGTTCAAGAATGGACCCTGGAATTCCTACCGCGGCCACATCGCTGAAGAGAGCAGTCGATGCTGTGATGCCTGGGTCAGCGGGGTGGCATTGGAACCATTGCGGCCATTGAGACGGGTGCGGGATGTGTGGATCGTATGTTTCTCATGGGGTGGGATGGTCTCTTCGTGGTCATGTTGATTTGGGATACGATGAGTTGGTTGGTGGGGAGGCATAAGTTGATGATACTGAATGATGTCCAACGTCTAGGCATTGGGTAGTTAGAGTATCAGAGTCTCAAGTCTTGTCATCGATCAGCACTGGGATGTAACCTAGTTGCATTGAACTTTTTCCTCAGATGCGCATATGCCACACTCCCCAGTAACCTTGTTATAAACTATTGACGGAGACAAACCACCGTTCTAACGCAGGTAGTTGTAGTGTACACGAGCAGAGTAGTAGTGTTCACCACCCTAAGGTAGGTAGCCACGATCGGTCTCAGACCTCCCTTCCGGTCGCATGGAGCCCTCAAATCGGCCATCGCCAAACGCGGTTGCTCACCGCCTCTAAGAGACTCTTATCCTCCGTGGACAGATCTTTTCTTTCTTTCCCCCACTTCCGCTGCTCCCGTCCTGAAATTGAAAAACTTGCTTGTGCAGATACCTTATAGGGTCATCTCCGTATGGTTCACTTTGTTGCTAGATGCATTACATATGCACAATGGACAATGGACAAGCTTCAAATACGTTGCGTTGTTTGACTCGATCTTCACGAGTTGTATATTTGTTACCTTATAGATGATGCATCGAGCCGCATATCAAAGTACAAGTAACTATCTGTACCTTAAAGGACAGGATGCGCCCGGCTCGGATGCAAGCTGCAAGGGGCCGGATGAGTGACAAAGCTGCAGACAGAAGACACGGCAGCCAGACAGACAGGCAGAACAGAAAGAACTCGATGGAAGCGAAAACCCGTTCAAGCCATCGGTGGCGGTGCAGAAGCTTTTCATTCTCGACTAAGCCTCCTTTGGTAACAAAGCTGCTGACGTTAGCCTTGCATACTGGTAAGGTACTTACAGTACTGGTACCTTACCCTAGACCATCCGGTGAGCTGTCCATGACACTCTTCGCCTCTCTGTTCTTCTGACCTCTTCATCTCTTCAATACTACCACCACAACCCGCGGAAAGATATACGAACACCTTCACTACCACATCTATACAACACTCTTCTTCCAACCCATCAATCTCGAGACATATCCATCTTCTAGCCTCCTCTCGGACATTATCACTCATACTCGACCTACCTTTCCGCGGCCGTAGCGACTACCTCACCACCTCACATCCTCTCAACTCTCTCACAATGCCCTCCTCAAGTCCGACCTCCTCCACTTCCCCTCGCTCCTCCTCAGAACCTGAAGAAACCATGCAAATCTTCGTCAAGCTGCTCTCGGGCGAAAGTAGGCTCCCACCACCACCCCCGTCGCCACTCACATCGCCAAGCACTAACACGTCCCACTCTCAGCGATACCACTCAACATCCCCCCCTCCACCACGATCGGCACCCTCAAACAGCTCCTCTCCCTCCGCACCTCCATCCCACCCCCCGAACTCCGCCTCGTCCACGCCGGCAAACACCTTCCCGCCACCCCCTCCTCAACCCTCGCCTCGATGTCGATCCCGCGAGAAGCCACTCTGCACTTGTCCCTCCCTGTTCGCGGAGGCATGCCGCCCAAGAAGATAAGATGCAATTTCAAGGACTGCAAGGACTCGGCGCAACGGATCGTGGGCGACTGCGGCTTCTGTCAGGGGCATTTTTGCGGCAAGCATCGCATGCTGGAGGATCATCGGTGTAGTGGGCTCGAGGACTGTAAGAAGGAGAGCTATGAGCGAAATGCGAATAAGTTGAATTCGGAGCGGACGACGGTTATTAAGGGTATTTAGCGGACAGGAGCTTTGTTGAGTAAGGGATAATGAGAATGCAATTCAATTGGGAGCAGGGCGGGTCTAGGATCCTTCCATATTCCGGTTATATCGAATCATAAATGACAGTCTGCTCTTCAGCGAGCGATGCTAGCTAGTTACAATAATATACTCTTCTTTCTTCCTTCCTTTGTGCCTTTCTCACTTTTCTGCCGTCAACGCCTCACCCACACCATTGAAAACATGTCATCTACATTCTTCAAGCCCTGCATCACCCCCGAGTCTCAGACCTACAAAGCCACAACCCACTGATACACATGCCACCCCACATAACACACAAACCGCAACGAACACAACAACGAAGCTAAACATCCACCACCCATCTACACCCCCACAAGCCTCGCCCATACCCCTTGACCCCCATCCCGCGTCGACGCCAAACGAACCCGTCCTACAGCCACCTCATCCCATCCCATCCTATCTTTACCCCCGACGCAACGCCACGCCACGCCACTCTAGACCACCCACCAACCCACCCCAAATCTCGCCGCGCCTCGCCAACAGCCCGAGTCTTACCCGTTTCGTTCCGCACACCTGACCCGCGCACGCCCTTCTATCCTGTATCTCTAAGGTACGTTCGCGCAGCACAACACCACACATCTCTCCACTTCACTCACGCTCCTCCGGCGTCTGTCACCACCCGTGTCGGATCGTGTCCCGAACGACCAGGCAAGGAAGCAAGGAAGCAAGCAAGCAAGGGAGAGATGGAGGGAGGTGGTTAATTGGTCGTTTCTGTGCGTGTCGTGCCGTGTCGTGTCATGGGACCGAAGCAAAGGGCGGGCAATGGCAGGGCCAAAGGGAAAGGGAAAGGGAAAGGAAGATTGCACGTCGGCGTGTGCACGCGTCGGATGTGATCAATTGCTTGAGGAACAGGAGGGTTGAGTTCCTTCCGGAGGGTGGGAGGGAGGGAGGGAGGTGGAGGGGCTCCAGGAGAGCGAAGCGGCTTGGGTTGGGGTCGAGCGAGGCGTCGAGAGGGGGACGGACGAGAGAAGACAAGGATTCGTTCAAGGGTCAGGACTCTGAAGGGTGAGATGGCAAGGCTGGCTGGGAGCTTCAGAGGAGAAAGCTTTCTTTCCACCTCGTCGACGGCCATGTTGCGTAGAAGAACCGAGTAGGTATCTATTCCTCCGCGCGCACTCACGCACTCCACGCCCATATCGCCCCGGCGCCAAAACACCTTCATACGTGGAAACATGCCAGCCTTTCCTTTCCATTCCCACCCCCCCACCCCCCCCCCCCCCCCCCGGCTCAGGTCCCCCCCAACCTCCGCCCCCAATCCCCGCCATCCAATCCTCACCTCACCTCACCTCTCCCCCCCCTCATCCCCCCTCCCGTCCCCCTCCCCCTCCTCCTCCCCCCCACCCCCCTCCAAGTACCCCTCATCCTCCGCACTCTCATACTCACCGATCAAATCCATGACCACACTCCTCGCCTCATCGAACTCGCCCAGCCCGTCGGCAAACGGCGCCTCCTTCTTGTAGCCATCCAAAAAAGCGTTCCGCTTGCGGAGCCGGTCGTACTGCTGCACGATGCGGCGGAACAGCGTCGCGACGGAGGTGTGGTTGGCCAGCATGAGGCCCGAGACGCGGTGCGTGTTGGGCAGGTAGGGCGATTTCTGCGCCAGCGCGACTTGGATGCTGGCGGGGCCCCAGGGGATGAAGGTTGCCAGGCGGCGCTCGCGGATGCGGAGGAGGGATTTGTGCACCTTTTGTGGCGGGGGTGGTTAGTGGGGGTGGTTTGTTGGGGGAGGAGGGAAGAGGGGAGGGAAGGGGAAAGGGTTACTTCTGAAGGATCGGCTTCGCCTTGGATGATGTTCAGGATGCTGATGTAGCAGCTCTTTTTGCTGGGGGTGGTCGAGACCATTCGGTTTTTGGGCTGGAGGAGCCGTCGCATGACGTCTAGGACGGTCGTCTTTCGGACGGTTTTGGCTTGCTCGATGTTGTCGCCGGTGAAGGGGGTGTAGGAGGTCATGAGGAAGTGGCAGCGAGGGGTGGGGATGAGAGAGGCGAGGATGCCGACGAGGTCGTTGTGCATGTAGCCCGGGTAGCGGAGGGTGGTTGTCGAGGCGGACATGACGGTAGAGACCTTGCAGATGCGTCAACAGATGATAGGTTGGTATGGGTACCTTAACTTGACTTACAAGTTGGTTCGTCTGCAGGAAGGATGGTTCCTGGACGTGTAACCTATCCGCGGCGATCCTCAACAGTGCTCCGTTGTCTAGTACTACCTGCCACAAATCAGCACACTACAGGATGGCTCTCGACACTCAACTTACCACTGAATCTGCGTTCTGCGTCAACCGCCTCATCGCAAGGAGACTGTTGTAAGGATTTACGACCACATCCCCTGTGTCTGGGAAGACCGAATAGGTCTGTATCAGCTTCTTCGGGAATCGGTCGTTCATCCGTTCAAGGATGAAACTCCCAAGTCCAGATCCAGTACCCCCGGCAATCGAATGTAGGAGCATGAAACCCTAACACATCAGTTTTAGTCCGCAAATTCCCAAACAGCCGATTCTCCGTCTATAGTAGACCCGATCGACTCGAGTAAAATTCTGCTCACCTCCAGGCTATCGCTTCCATCCGCTTCCCGATCGATCATATCGAAAACCTCTTCTTGAACCGTCTCGCCAGCAGCATACCCTGCAGCCCAATTGTTACCAGCGCCGATCCCCTGCTTGCCGATGTAGAAGTTCTCTGGATTGTAGATATTCTTGTAGGCGCCCGTTTGGATCCCATTGATCACCTTACACACCATAACAGCGTCAGTCCACAGCAGCTAGAGGGTACGCTGTGCGCGCAGAACGGAGGACGTACTCGAGGTTCGAGATCAAGCAGAATGGCGCGTGGGATGTAACGCGTGTCGTCGCTCTACGACACCAACGTCAGCTTCATGCGTAGTTCGTGTATGAGAAGTCGCTGCGGTGAGTGGGACGTACTTGGTAGAAGAAGACATCTTTCCGGTCCCCTCCCTCCGTCGCAAAGTCCTCGAGATTCCCGTCTTGGCTGATGCCGTGCTCCTGACATAATTGCTGCCAGAATTGACTGCCGACTATCCAAAGCGCCTATTAGTCCCATGTGTTCGAGGTTGTGAGGTAGCTTCGTCGGTGGGATATGTTATTGTAACACTCGCGACAAGACCACATACCACTATTGCCGCATTGGCCGGCTTGAATTGTGATGATCTCTCTGCGATACCTGTGAGCATTGGCAAGACTTCGTACTAGACAATACTATTACCTAGGCATCGTAGTGCTCGGAGATTGTGCGCATCTATCCTTGACTCGCAGTCGGAATAGTGGAGAGACGCGTGCTTGGCTAAGCGTGTTTTGTTATCGATTACAGCCCTACGGAATCAAGCTCAACAAACTTTGTGTCTTGGCATGATCCTCACTGCACTTTCTCTAGCCTACTTCCGGCAAGTTTACAATGAGAACCTTCTGTATACCGTGACTTCTATAAACGCCGAGCACCACACGAAACCAGACTTCAATGCTACCGATGTTGATCAACAGTCCTCCTTGTCCACCTCCTATCGATTTGCTCTCCAAACTTCCACCAGAATATTATACTGAAGACTGCCACATAGAGGTTGATCCGTATGATATCGAAGATTTCATACCAACTGAACCGTATCTTTCTGTCTCCTTGGTTCCAACGGTCGCAGACATCGAGGAACTTCTTAGGGTCGTCCGTGATGACACCATCAACTTCTTTCTTGATGCTCCACTTCATCATGGCCTCCTCATTAACGGTCCAGACATAGACAAGCCTCCTCAACCGCCTGGCATCACGCAAGAACTTGGCGCCGAAGGGACCCATGAGCGACTTTTGGAGCATATTGAAAGATATGTTGGGGACGGAGAGAAACCGACGAGCAAACATGACAGAGAAGCCAATGTATGTGATCGGAAAGGTCGGCAGGTAGTGATCGCACAGCGGTAGTAGTTTCGGCTTTGGAGAAAGGTCAGGTACTATAGCCTAATTTTGCAATCTCAGAGGAGACCTACCGCCCAGCAGCCAAGCACCACCCGCTGATTCCATGGTTTTTTGTTTGCGGGTACTTGCCGAATGGTATGAGCGATTAACCTCATCACATTCTCCGGGTTGTTATCAAGCTACATATGCTGTCAGTCTTCCGTTGGCGGACTTTGACTGTTGACTGACTTTTATATCAAGTAATAGCCATATATCCTCCAAGCCGGGCGTGTTGAGGTACTGCAAGAGATCCAGCAGTCTAGGCATGGGTTCGTGTGGCGCCCTCAGTGTTCGCAGTTTGCTTAGTTCTTCCCAGCTACAGTTGACTAGCTTATCTTCCACTCCGAAGCATCGTTTGAGTGTGGCATCCTACACAAGACGAAATTCCGTAAGCATTCCCAGAATGCCAGAAACCCGACCGGTACGCGACTCACATGTGACAATACCACCACGTCATCCTTGGAGAGATGGATGTCCGTCTCGATGGCGTGCGCCCCCGCCCCTACAGCTCCCACAAATGCGCCCATTGTATTTTCCGGATGCTTAGCTTTGTAGCCCCGATGCGCGATGCTCTGTGGTAACCTCCGACCATGCTTATCCGTGCGTGCCCGTGTCCAGGTAGCTGCGCGTGCATGGTCAATCAGGGAGACCTCAGAACAGCGGCGAAGGCCGTACGTATGGGGAAAGATGCCGCCGGCTGCAACAACGGTGTTTCTGCAGACTCTTCATTCTTCGCATCGAAAGAAAAATGGGGCATCGTAGCAGCCAGCGACTGTTGCTCTTCTCTATGCATCGGTCTGACTGCGAGTTCGAGCGGCTAAGAGCTCGACTCTGAGAATCGGGAGATGGTAGAGATATCAAGGTATTGTAGCGATGGTGGAAAGACTCCGGTCAGGTAGTCGGAGAGATGATCAAGAAATCGGTTGCTGCGATCAAATCTTTCAAAGAGAAAGAGCCAGATGAGGAAGCAACTGGCTATAAACTACCAGGTATCATTAATCAGGAAGCAAAGATTGGAAGATGACACTAAGATGGACAAGCATGGAAAGCTTAATGAAACTCTGCAAACATCCTTTTCCATTTACGTACACACCTTAACTTCCGTATGACGGGATTGGTCCCGCTGTCTCTTAGAGAAAGTAAGCCTGTTACTGTACGCTTTCTTTAGGTAGGTAGGTAAAGCCCCGGGACAAGCGTACGAGTACTGTACTTGTACGTACACGATAGAGACGAAGCCGAGAGGAAGCCATTCGTTGTTTGGCTGAGAGTTTCCACACAAAGGCCATCTTTATCTCTTTCTCACCACCCTCTTTCATGGATACGCCGCATCAGCCCGCCTGGGAGCCCATGTACGCTCAAGCATGATCGGCATCATTAACTAAGTTAGTCCCTCTCGCGCAGCTATCCCCACCGAAAAGAGACCCGAACACGGGCGATCCAAAGCAGCCAGAGGCCACTTGGTCTGAAAGAAGGTAGGGTAACTTAGGTAGTCAACATTAACTTATTATTAACTTATGGTCCAGCAAACGAGCAAAAAGGATTCCGTTGCATGATGCAGAAAGTGAATTTATTGAGGCACATGAATGAAACTCGGACGCCGTCCCGCCTGTAGTTAAGGCTCCCATTTGACAGGCTGAGGAGAGTGGAGAGTGGGGAGTGGGGAGCGAGTACGAGCCGTATCAGGCAACTCCACTAAGTTACTCCAATCAAATGCGGCGGCATTCGTCTCAACTGGGCCACCCTTGATTGCCCAAACAGGTTATGTTACATGCGTCTTTACCTTAAGGCTCCGTGCTCGCGTATGCACAGACCACGGTTTGAAACGTCACATATGCGATGTGCTACAGATGTGCAGGGATATTGAACATTTGTGCGGTAAGGTAGGTACTGTAGGGTATTGCGCTGGACGGAGCTACCTTACAGTACATCACAAGAAGTACATCACCAGAATTCACGTGGAGAGAGGATTCAGCAGGTCGAGAATTTCGATCCCCTCAACTTTTGCGGCTCCCATGGACGACTATTTACTGTCTACATTGTTGAAGAAGTCTCATGCCTTTCTCATCTCCACAACACATCGAATACAGTCTCCCTGCTTCATCACCTCGAAAGCACTGTTGATCTTGTCCAACGGCTGCCGATGTGTGATGAACTCGTCGACCTTCAGCTTGCCGGTTAAGTAGTCGTCAACGAGATCCGGGAGTTGGCTGCGGCCCTTGATACCTCCGAAAGCGCATCCTTTCCATACACGGCCGGTGACCAGTTGGAATGCTGGTTGGGTTTGATCAGTATACCTACTCTTGGTGATTATGGGGATGATCGGCTTACGTCGGGTGGATATCTCTTGGCCGGCAGCTGCAACACCGATAACAATGCTCTGTCCCCATCCCTTATGGCAGGCCTCCAGCGCCGCTCTCATCACACCGACGTTACCGGTACAGTCGAAAGTGTAATCGCACCCGCCGTCCGTCATCTCGATCAGTTTCTCCTGGATGCTCTTCCCGCCGAGCTTCGTTGGGTTGACAAAGTCCGTCGCTCCGAACTTCTTGCCCCACGCCTCTTTCGAATCATTCACGTCAACAACGATGATCTTACTCGCGCCGTTCTTGACGGCGCCCTGGATGACAGACAGCCCAATACAGCCGGCACCGAAGACGGCAACGTTGGAGCCTTTCTCGACGTTTGCTGTAACCACCGCTGCACCGTAGCCGGTGGTGATACCGCAACCTAACAAGCAGGTCCTGTCCATCGGCGCCTTCGGGGTGATGGCGACGACTGAGATGTCTGCAACGACGGTGTACTGTGAGAAGGTCGAGGTCCCCATGAAGTGAAGTAGATCTTTGCCTTTGCACTTGAACCGCGAGGTCCCATCTGGCATGACACCTTTACCTTGGGTAGTTCGAATCTTCCCACATAGGTTGGTCTTTCCAGACTTGCAGAACTTGCACTCCCCGCATTCCGGTGTGCTGTTCGAACGCAGGCTTGTCAGCCTGTGACGCACGGCGAAGAAGCAGACAGGTGTCTTTTGACATACTATAACGCTACGACATGGTCGCCTGGTTTCACACTGGTAACACCTTCGCCAACTGACTCGACGATACCAGCGCCCTCATGCCCCAGCACTATGGGGAAAGCCCCTTCTGGATCCTTCCCGGATAGGGTGTATGCATCTGCAGCCAATTGAGCTATTGCCAAGAGCGTACGACAGCCTCACGTACCTGTGTGACAAACTCCAGTGTAGTAGATTTCAATTCGCACCTCATGGGCTTTTGGTGGGGCGACCTCGACGTCTTCGATTGAAAGGTCTTTAGCAGCTTCCCAGGCGACGGCAGCCTATATCACGTCAAAATAACCTCTCCCTGTCCTTGAATATATTCGAGCGCACCTTGCAAGTAATGGTCTATTCAGTACGTATGATGTCAGCAGAGGATCTTTAGAATGTACTGCCGACCCCGCAGCATGCTTGCCTTTCCAACAGTATCCGCCGGCATGGTGTCGTAAATGGACAATTAGATGTTCAAGAATATTCAAGTTACAATAAACAAGATCTAGGGATGGTGACACAATACTTCAAGTGGAGAAATATACCTGAGAGTAATAATGGCACGGAAGGTTACGGCTGAGGGGCACCGATGGACCGAAGGTGGGGCTATGGAGAGAAGGGCATACCTTAGTCTCCCGAGCAATGCAGTTGCTGGCCGCAAGTGGTAGTCCGTTGCATGTCAAGCTAACTTGGCAATGAAGTCCCTGCGATACCTTACCTTACGGAAGTGGAGCTTCAGGACTTCCTTACCCAAATCCAAAGGGCGGCTCTCAGTCGGTCAATGTTTTATGTGTCCCTTTCTGCCTCTCATGTTACGGTGGCCGTGTCGTGGCATTTCTACACAAATTGTCTACGGCACCCGGCACCCGTGCAAACATCGTCGAGCGCATTTTCAGTTTGTCTCTAAACTCGATACCAAGCTCTCCACAACCAGAGTGGAGTTGGCTATTCCTATATAAAACTTGTCCGGCTGAGTGCAAAACGCAGCCCATGGCTGAAGGCCGGTTCGACAACGGAAACCAAACGCCACGATGCGCAAGTGATTCCCTAACTTGCTGCCTGGAGAGGTAGGAGAGGCGCCTGTTTCTGCCACGACGTCTGTGACTTTCTCAATCCTTCATCTACCTGGCATCTGCCCTGACTGCATCATGGCGGCATTCTGCTCCTGAAAGCGCTGGCCTAGTCGTTCCGAACCTTTCAGGTACTTGTCGACACACCGCATCACGCAGCCCTCCTCTTTGGTATGTAATGACTTTGTTGTGAAATCGTCGACGCAGTCATCGAAACATCGCTGGACAAGCCTCGAGTACATCTGGGTTGACGCGCTCATCAGCACTCATAATTGGTGCGAGTTGCCCAGGGCGGCCCCGGAGGCTGGGAAGGCTTGGATATGCTCCCGGGTGTAATGGCAACAACCAGGTTGGCGGCAGATGAGACTCACGGTCATGAATTCTTTCATTTGTTTCTTCTCCATCCGGGTCTGCAGCTCTCGCTGTTCTGCTGCATTTAGACTGAAAAAGACTCGAGGTCAGTGCCGGCTTGTAAAGATTTGCGGGTGCAGATCTCACCCGTCCATCGTCACGCTCAGTATGAATTGTAAAAGGTGCTTCTTCGACTTTACAGGGCGGTGTCCAGAAGCTCAGTGGCTCCTGTGATTCTTAGGGGAAGCTTTCAACAGAGCTTGGATTCTTTACGCGAGCCCACCGTTGGACGGCAACTCCCGATACGATGATGGCGCCAAGGCTCTCAATCTTAGCACTCAAGGTAGAAGCGTTGCCAAAGATTATCTCGGAGAAATGACCTTCACGAACTTCGTTCAACATTATCACCTCCTTACGATACAAAGTTAGGAAGCTCTCTCAAACGATCACAAGCGAGAAGCGTGACCAGGAGGAGCTCAAGTCTTAGCCCCAACCTCATAAACCTCCATCCTCCCAAATTTTGCTGCTTGGATTGGATGCAGTGTCTTGTCTTGAAACTATAAGGTACCTTCTATATCAAAGATCGGTCGGAGCTCGTCCATAATTCACAGTAAGGTCATATCGCCTGCCACTGCAAACAACATACTAGCGCCAGTCAATTCGAGAACGGCACCGATTTGCGTCAACCATCCACACAGCCTTCTTGTCCAATCCCCTTCGACAATCCTGCATCCTGCTGGTACGCACCGAGAGACTGTGCATGAGCAGCTGACAGCCATCAACTTGTGGATGCGCCTTTGCAACGGCTGGGTAGCATCGAGTCCAAGTCCTGCCAGATCGCGTCCGTCGCGTTCTTCATTTCGATGAGCAAACTAGCACTCAATACAGTCATTGCGAAAACTTCAGCATCTTGAACACTCGAGTCTCACCTGGCAGTAATTTTCAACTTTCGGCGACCACCTGCACTCTTCGTGCTTTGGTTGCGACGGCCTTGATCAATACGGCATCTCGCCTTCAGGCGTTGTTCGGAAGGGGGTGCAATTCCGGTACTCGTACCAGAGCTACTTCGTTAGACCACGCGCTGGACTTCGGAGGCTGAGAGTTCGAGGAGATCACACGACACACAACCCACCAGCCCGAGAATTGTCGGACATTTCGTGTTATGGGAACTAGAATCAATCCAACATCGTCTACGGCAATCCAGCAAGCGCAAATGGCTGCTTCACCTCCGACGAAGCGCGATCTGGCTTCATGGTGGAAACAATTCAAGAAGAATTCAAAGAAGGAAGAGGAGAAGGGTAATTCACGCCCCGTTTCCCTTCTCGTATCAAATCGATCGACTCCAGTCGTCTCCAGTTGAGGAGGTGTGACACTAGTCACTGAACTTCTTCGCTGCGCGACCGGCTCAGGTCTCACAGCGACACCCAGTCGGGCACCACCCTCATCTGTCCCGTTTCGTTTGATCACCAAATCGTCTTCTACATCAAGACTCACTCTTCGCAATTGAAGTTGCCACTGCACTCTGTTCCGATGTTTTTAGGTTCAGAAAGTGCCTTCTCCATGAACTCTTGTAACAAACTCAAGGCTTCGCTCCTTACGTTCAAAATCCATCCAAGTTGGATGCTTAGTCCCGCTTTCTGTTTCAACTCAATCTCGTACCTACAGTGGATCTTGATGAAACGATCATGAAGTACAACGGCTTACCAAGTTCTCTTTAGCAGATAAACCGACGGGAATCTTCGGTGTACCGCTTCAAGTCAGCATAAGGTATGCGCACGTGGCCATATCTCTCACCAACGAGCAAGGAGAGAGCTTCGTCTACGGGTATGTGCCAATAGTAATCGCCAAGTGTGGGGTGTTCCTGAAAGAGAAAGGTACGTGCGCCCTTATAGCTATCTACATTCGGATCTGGGACCTGCGTATTGAACCTTTATAGCTACCGATGTTGAGGGTATCTTCCGGCTCAGTGGCTCCTCTAAGCGCATCAAGGACCTGCAACAGGTTTTTGATTCTCCAGATCGTTACGGCAAAGGGTTGGACTGGACTGGCTATACCGTCCATGATGCCGCCAACATTCTGCGACGTTATCTCAATCAGCTTCCCGAACCAATAATCCCACTGGATTTCTACGAGCGTTTTCGGGAGCCTCTGCGTAATCATCAGCACCAAGCTGTCGGAGATATGGAGGCCCAAGCACAAGACGTTGGAGGTTTTAATCACGAGGAAGCCATCGCAACCTACCAGAGGTTGATCACCGAGATGCCCCCACTAAATAGGCAACTCTTGCTATACATCTTGGATCTTCTGGCAGTCTTCTCCTCCAAGTCCGACCTTAACCGCATGACATCACCGAACTTGGCGGCTATCTTTCAGCCGGGAATGTTATCTCACCCGTCTCACGATATGGCGCCAAAGGAATACAGGCTTAGTCAGGATGTCCTGGATTTCTTGATCGAGAACCAGGATAGCTTTCTAATCGGCATGACCGGTACCGCGGCCGACGAGAACACGGTCAGAGAGGTTCGAAGTGGTCTTCCGAGCCCACAAGCAACGACCCCAAATACAAACCAACCCAGGATTCCGAAAGCGGGCCTTGGTCGGTCAGCCTCCAATGCTAGCGCTGGAGCAGACAGCCTTCGCAAGTTTGGTGGTGTACGACGGAACGTATCTGTTTCATCCAAGCAATCGAAGCATTCTACAAATGTGCCCAGCCCGATCACCCCGTCCGGTGGGACGCCCTATACGAACAATAATACCGGCAGCGGTGTTCACAGGAGCAATACACTCCCATCCAAGAAGTCACCAGGCTTATCATCAGCAGGGCGTTTCAGCAAGCCCCTCGAACCACTGACACCAACGCCCACCAGGTTTGCAACCCCCAACTTTATTTCGGAGGATGGTCAAATGTCGTCTTCCCTGAAACCGAAATCGGCACAGGTACCATCTACGCAACGGTCATGGTCCGCTACGTCCTCTATAACACCTACAACCGAGCATCCTCCACAAATGGATCCTAATCTGCCTGCTGCTGGCAGTGCGACGGGCAACGAGCGATCAGTTTCTGCGCAAAGACTCCATCTCCCGAGCCTACCAGTGGGCGTTGAGGTTCAGCCTCCATCGATTACACCTACCAAGGAGCGCAAAGTTTCGAGTTTCTTCTCGAAGTCTCCCACAAGTGACGGCGAACGGAAGGAATCGAAACAACCTAACAAGCTCAAGAAAAAGCGCGTGTTAGGCGGCACCGACCAGAGCGCCCATAGTTCCACCAATTCTTTACAGGGCGGCCTAGCAGTTCCAGACTCGCCAGCGACGCCACCGTTCCACACGCCAATGCCAACTCCGGGCATCGGAATTAATCCAAGACTGGATCCATTAGCATCAGTCACATTTCCAGGTACATCAGATGCTGAGGCAACGCCGACAATCGAAGTGCCCCCGATAGCAGTGGATGGCACGCACGAAGCAGAGACTCCACGCTTGGGTGAAGCAAACCTTCAGTATCATTCGGATGCAACACTCCAGCCAGCCAGATCACCGCCACCATCAATGGACTCGCATTCATCCATGACAGATCAGTCCGACTATGACCAAACGGACAACTCGGTAAATAAACCCGACAAGAAAGAGAAGCGACATCGGTGGCGTCTCTCTTCCTCGCAAAAGAGTTACGATCACGGGAACATTGGCCCTGTGGCAACCGGGCCCAATCTTGGTACCAACGCTGGGGCGGCATTTAGTTCGAGCTCGATCGGGAGCTCCCATCGGCCTCGCAAAAGTATCACCGACGACGCGCAGCAGCTTGGCACGGAACCTTGGAGCACAGGCTTTCCGTCGACTTCTCCACCCCCTCATAATGAAGCTGGGCTCGGAAAGGACAAGGACAAGGACGTCTCTCCCGAAAGCGAGAAGAAAGGTCCAATCGGGTGGCTGAGAGCCAAGGTGCTCCAAGCCAAGGAGGAGCGGAAGGAGCGAGAAGCAGAGAAGGATCGAGCCAAGAGCCCTCCCAGGAACGCGGCGGACCAGGCAGGGAGCCGCGCAAGCCTGTTGGCGGTGGCGCAAGAGGGCCAACCGGTCCGTGGGCGATCTACGGATGCGAAGATGGATGAGATCGTGGAGCAGCGAGGACAGCCTCCTCTGCCCAACAGCATCCCGCCTTGACAGTGAGAAGGTCTACTGCACCACTATCGCACCGAATTTGTAAAACGTTCATCGTCAAGATCTATCAGGGGGCTGGAGTTGAACAGGATGTTCGGGATACCCCATGCACATGAAACCTTTTCGACGCCCATCATGTCTTTAAGCATCTGTGTTTTCTTAGCTAGTTGAGGATATATATCTACGTTCTGGAATTTGTATGACTGCTAGGACGCCATGGTATATGTGGATCTTCTCACAGACCTCTCACAGGGCTATTGCATGGGAAGGATCCTATGCCTAATCAAAAGACGCACCCGGAGCCTCCGCTACCGATTTGATGTACCATTCGAAGAGAACGAAGACATTCCCAGACCGGGCGTGTTGTTGGCCTTCCTTGACTACCTTACTAGACTCAAGACACGATCGAGATACCGACTACAAAGTACAGGCCAATGAGTGAGTGCTACCTTAAGGTACCTAAGGTAACCTAGAAGTTTTAAGGCTTGATACGTACAGTACCTTAGTTACCCTTGTGGTCAGATGTTTCAACCGCTCAACCGCTCAAATGACATCAGTGGCACTGGTTATACGACATGCGAGTGCTGGGCCTAAAATTAGATTCAAGCCTCACGTGAGGTCATGTTTAATTTCCACGAGTTGTGCCATGCTTATAGGTAGGTATGTAGGCTCGTCCATACATCATCGGCATGTTTGTCCCATGGCGCCAGGGATGCTCCTGTGGGCTCATACACGTAAGGTATTCACCTTCTGGAGTCGTTACTCAAAGGTATTTTCATACTTGTAACGAATTTGCATGTTGAGAAGCGCTTTGCTCGATCTTCAGTCCAGATCATCATGGGACGCATAACAATACTATGCAATGGATCATGGGACACACACAACTCGACTTGTACTGTTCTCGTACCGAGGACCCTGACCCTTACTTTACGCATTGCACATGGTTTTTGCTCGTAACTCAATTCATAATTATTGATAATTATTTAATTCCAGCCAATGAGAACATGTTACAAGCGGCGCGCGTCCCCTATTTGGTAAACTTAGTCCGTACCGTATTTTTGTCAAGTTACCACATCTTAACATAACTTAACCATATCTGGGAGGTGGCTGAACTAATGTTCTCTGACCACTCTGTTCCTGCTTCCTCCGTTCAACTCCAAAAACCCCCACACCTATCATCCTATCCTCCGCCCTCGACTCCTCATATCACCGTATGGATTATCACTCCTCACTTTCGTTTTCCTTGTAGTTACTGGACCCACAGAATTCGTTCATTGATACCTGAGAAAAAGCAACCCTGTTCTTGGCACCTACAAGCAAGGCGTGCCGTCGCATTCGCTTTCCTGAGGTGCGCCCTGCCTCATGTTGCAGTCCGTCAACACATATACTTCGTATAGCTAACCTGAACATGTACAGATAACGCACTGGTTTTGCAAAGTTCTTGTGGTTTGCGTCGGAAGACAACGCGTCACGGCTTTAATCTAGCTTCCTCCACGTCCACGACTCTTGACCATGCTGTCTATCCGTACCCTCTTCGTTTGGTCTCTCCTTTTGGCACGATTCACCAGCTTCGTTGCAGCGGAAGCCACGTCCGATAATGGCGATGATACATTAGAGGCCGCGGCTGACATGGCCGCCTTCCAACAATTGTTGAAAGAGGTGGATGAGAATGCGTTGCATGCCGCCTTGCACCACTATTCACCAACCAGATTCAAGCATGGCGTCTTTCGGGAGGATCTTACTGCCCTGGAAGCTGTGCATTCAGAAAATGCTGCTATAGCCACCAAATTGGTATCACTTGCGAGACGCGCGACCGAACCGAACAGTACAACTACAGCGGAGGCGCCGGCGACGAGCACTCAGACTGTAATCGTACCACCGTCCAGCTCTGCGGAAAACCCGGTGATGGCGAGCAGTAGAAGTGCGGAGAAGCAAACGCCAGTTCCTATGTCTCAGTCAAGCCAGGGCGGTCAAACCAGCGCACCTGCAATTTTGTCACCAGCTAGCTCAGCCCCATCGAGCTCAGCTCCAGCAAATTCGCCCCCAGCGAGTAGTCCACTACCACCAACCACAGTCATGGTAACCAGTACTCGACCGGCAAGCACAGTCGCCGCCCCAAGCCAGGCACCAGGTTCCTCGCAGAATCAGCCTAGCTCGGCGGCTCAACAAAGCTCACAGAGTCAATCCGGAGTAGCTGCGTCGACCGCAGCAGGATCTGCTGCAGGTGGGGTCTCCACAGCTACTGTGGTAGCCACGGCTCCTGGGTCAGTCGTGACCACTACGGATGGATCAAGCGTCACGATCGTCAGTACTGTTGGTGGAGGCTTTGTCACTCTTTCGCCCTCACCCGCAGCTTCGGGGTCAGTAGTAACCACTACGGACGGAACTGGCGTCACAATCGTCAGCACTGTCGGTGGAGGCTTTGTCACTCTTTCACCCTCGCCCTCAGCTCCTGGGTCAGTAGTCACCACTACGGATGGAACTGGCGTCACAATCGTCAGCACCGTCGGTGGAGGCTTTGTCACTCTTACAGACTCCGCTGGAAACGCTGGGGCAGCCACAACAGGCGCGCCATCGTCTTCGGCTGCATCTTCACGCTCCATCACCTCAACAATCCTACACACCACCACTTTGCCCGACGGTAGCCAGAGCACCGTCACGGCCGTAACGGTCGTCCCCGCTCCGTACTCCGTCGCACCCACACCCAGCGGAACGGCCGGCGTCAACCCGGCGACTACATCGACGGGCTCCCCGGGCTTGCAATCTGGTGCGGCCGCGGCCAGTATGGGGAAAGAGATCGTTTTGATGCTTGGTGGTGCGGTTGCTGTTGCTATGATGATATGATGGCGGGAGGATGCAGATCGCTCGATTGGTCTTGTGGACATACCATATACAGACCTTCTTAGTCACGTTCAGTACACGAGTTTACTTGACTAGCGGTTTTAGTTTGCCCAGGAGTCTTGATTTCATTTTGGGGTTTTATTGAAGGTGATCTAGCCTTGAGGTCGGTGAGAGGGGAGGAGCAGCGGGAAGGAATTGTAAATTAGTGTCCATACGAGCAATGAAGAAAAGCACTACCACTACCTATATCCTTGTTACGCCAGGTCCATTATCTACTCCAGCCCATCGTGCTGCTACAGACGTGCTTCTTGCGAAGGCAACCCCATGCGAATCCACACCGAAGAACCGTACAAAAAAGCCGTCACGAACCAACAGCCCCGAAAAGCCCATGGTCCTCCCCATCCCCCATCCCCCAACCCCACATCCATCCCCAACCCCAAAACACACCTTACCCCGGCCCAATTCTCGGCCTATTCCCCCCCACCGTCAGCACCACCCCGGAAGTAAAGTAAAAGTAAAACATAAAACTCACATATCATGATGTTCGCTCAAATTGCTCAAATACCGATTCAGCTCCTCGACCCGCTCCTTGTGCGTCTTGACCCCCTCGCGCTTCAGCCGCTCGTCCAGCTACACCCGCCGCCCGCATCAGCACCGCCCGCACGCCTTCACTCACTCACCCGTCGGTGTGGAGTATAGAACGGAAAGAAACGTACCCTCTTCCGCCGCATCTCCTCGTGCCGGCGCTCCGCTGCCGTTTTGGACACGTGCGTCGCTTCCTCCCTGTTCGCATCGGCGTTTGTGTCCTGGAGTGGGTGGACGCCGCGTTCTTTCGTCGGTGTCGGGGGGTCTGGTGGCTCGTCTGTCGGTGGGGCGGTTGTGGATGTACCGGCTTCGGGGACGGGCGCGGGCGAGAGGGGGGGTTTGGGTTTTTTCTTTTTCTTCTTTTTGGTGATGGCGGAGTCTTTGGTGCCTTTTAGGCGGAGGGTGCCGACGGTTGGGGGGGGTTGGTAGTCGTCTTGCGGCGGCGGCATTGTGGTGGGCGAGTGAGGGGGGGAGGAGGTGTAGGTTGGTTGGGGGTTAGTGTAGCGGCGGAAGGTTGATGCGTGGTTCGAGGGGTGGGCTTCTCTAAGGTACCCACAGGCGTCTACATAGCTTTGATTTCTACTCTATAGCTACTCTTAGAAGCTTGAGTGATAAAGTGTAGTTAAAGATGCTTGATGATTTCTACGATACAGTCAGGAAGTTCTATAATTGCTGAAGCAGTTCGTCGTTTGTCTTGATTTCGTGCGAGTCTCTGTTTTGCGGTTCTACGAGATCTTCTCCTTTCGGTGCTCTATTCGATCTTGACCGTCTTCTACTTCGAAGGCATTGTTCACATCATGCATATTTCTCGCATCGCCAAAGAAACCGCCAGGCTTACTGAGACAGCTTCACCGACGAGCAGGTCAACGCGACTGCAGGCCCGAAGGTTTGCACAGTCGCTCAGTACTTATGTTGCGAATGGAGTGTCAGCCACTAAGAGCGAGGAAGAAGAGGAGATGATCAAGGAGGCAGTAGACAGCGGTGATAACAGCTCGGAGCTTTCTTCCGCTGGCTCTACCTCTAGTGTTGATATCGAAACGTTACCAATGTCTCTGACGGGAGCGAGGAAACGGAAACGAGGGACGGATCCAGCGCCCATGACCGTGGTGAGTGTTACAACGACCAGCTGTCGCCAAACTCAGCGTAAAACGAACCTAGAGAGCAATGTTCAAGACGAGAACAAACCGCGGAACGCCAAAAGCCAGCCGGCAAGGAAAGCCGTCAAGCAAGACGGGCAAGTAGAGATCCACCCGCCGCCTCAATGGGAAGAAATATACGCCGCCGTGAAAGAGATGCGAAAGAAGATCCCCGCTCCAGTCGACACGATGGGATGCGAGACATTAGCCGAAGCCCACGCATCGCCCAGAGTGCGTCCCCCAACCACCCCGTCCCTTTCCCAGACATACGTACTAACACCCTACCCACCGCAACAGGACCAACGCTTCCAAACCCTCATCGCCCTAATGCTCTCCTCCCAAACCAAAGACACCGTCACCGCGGCCGCCATGCGCCGCCTGCAAACCGCCCTCCCACCCCCCGGCCTCACGCTCGCCTCCATCCTGGCCGTGGCGCCGGACACCCTCAACGAGCTGATCTGGGCCGTCGGCTTCCACAACACCAAGACGCGCCACATCAAAGCCGCCGCGCTCGTCCTGCGCGATCACTGGGCGGGCGACATCCCGGACACGGCCGAGGGGCTGATGGCCCTGCCGGGCGTGGGGCCGAAGATGGCGTATCTGTGCTTGAGTGCGGCGTGGGGGCGGACGGAGGGTATAGGCGTCGATGTGCATGTGCATAGGATTACGAATCTGTGGGGGTGGCATGAGACACGCGCGCCAGAGGAGACGCGGGCGAGGCTGCAGGCGTGGTTGCCGAGGGATAGGTGGCATGAGATTAATCATTTGTTGGTGGGGTTTGGGCAGACGGTTTGTTTGCCGGTTGGGAGGAGGTGTGGGGAGTGTGCGTTGAGTGGGACGGGGTTGTGTCCGAGTGCGGTTGTTGGACGGAAGACTGTCACGAGGAAGAGAGCAGTGAAGTTGGAAGGGAGCGTCGACGGTGATGGTGTAGAAGTTAAGATTGAGGAAGACAGTCGGGAGACGGTGGAGAGTGTGGGTCAGGGGAGGAGCCCTACTTCGAACGTATCGAAATCCAGCTCGTCGAGGAGTTCGTAGATAGCGAGATCTCGCACATCAGCTTCAACAGAACTCAGCATTCAACATCAGGAGTCCGAAGCCGTCAACGGCGGTTCCAACCTCCTGGACCGCCTCGATCGAACACTCCTACTACACTTCGCTAAAGAAGAGACCGCTCAGGTCACCCGGCGCGCTACCGCCTCCATCAACACCAACCTCGCGTCTGCCCTCATATCTCCGTCCTAATCATACACCTCTCGTCAGCCTCTATCTCAGCCACTCCGAAATCGACCGCTCAATCATCGGCGATCAGTCGACACGGAGCGCCTTGAAGACGAAGACGCTTCCTCCCACGATCTATCTATAAAAAGAAAGACTGCCCCGTTTGGCGTACTACATCGCCCTCTCCAAGGAGGGAGAAGAGTCGGTTGCATCAACGGACATGGCTCCTAGACCAGCGGGCCGGTATCACAGACCCTTACCGTCTCGCCCGCGATCGGGGACCGTCCTCTCAGGCGGTCCATCGGAGAAGCAAGATCTCGACCGATGAGCCCGGAGACTCATTGCTATTATACGTGTCGCTGAGCTCCGGTTCTGGTCACCGGGTGATTATGATCCGAGAAGCGAGTTGGGTTCGATCAGTGTGGGGGTTTCAGAAGCGGGAGGTTTCGGCTTTGTCTTTCTACCTTCAATATTCGCCAAAGGCGCGCTCCGATAGCCGTTCTGTGGAGGATGCGCGCTGTCGGGGATCGCAATTGTTTGTGCGCTAGCTGTGTGTAGATCGTTGAGATGAATGATGTTGTAAGGCAATTGCCTCTGGGGCATCATGTTATGACCAGCATTCACCCGATGTATAAGAACGGAAAAGGAATGTTTAGGTTGGTCGGTCTTCGTGGATGATGGTATGGGTTGAGGGAATACACCCTTGAGTCTTTTGGCTTTCCCCAGCGTTCTCGATTTGATACGGTTTCATTAGCTGTATGTTGGGGGAGGATGGTAGGGTGGATACGGGAACATATCTGCGTCACGGAAGAGGACGAGCGTGGAATGGAATAAGATACACAAAAGCGGTGTGTGATGTGTAGGACGGAGAAATAGAACGAGGGGTATAGAGAGGAGAAGACGGAGATAGGGAGAGTGGTGGATGGAGCGTTGTGGCTTTGATTCAATAATGGTTCCAAGATACCTTCTAACTCGCATCCTGAGACGTGCCCTCTACCACAAGAGTCAAGCACGAGACCCTACCGTGACGAGGATGTCAGCCTCTGCCTCTACATATGTCCCCACACCCGTCTCATGTCCATTCCCTGCCAGCCCTCAACAAATTCGATGCTCAGGCCGTCTCCACGGCACACCCAGAATCTCAAAGATCCTCCTCTCGCTCCTCCCCTCCACCAACGTCCCCTGCGTGATCCGCTCCCTATTCGCGCCCCTAATGACATCGCACCACAACCCGCGCTGATTCAGCCGCATCCCCTTCCTGCTCGCCAACAGCCTGATACTGCGATTGAAGATATCATTGCCGGTGAAATAGATCAGCGCCGCCCCCATCTCGTCCCAAGGAACGAGGAGGAAATCGATGCGCCGCCAGACCGACGAGCCGGGGATGGCGGACGCGCCGTGCCATTTGGTGCCGGTCGCGGGCGAGGTGCTGGCAAGGGTGGCTTTGAGGAAGCCTTGGGCGAAGAGGAGCGGGATGACGGTGTCGAGGAGGACGGCGCGGAGGTAGTGGATGGGGGCGTCGGGCTTGGTGACGATGAGGTCGATGTCGCCGGTGTCGGTGGCGCCGCGGCGGTAGGAGCCCATGATGGTGACGTGGATGTGCTTGTCGACGGCGTGGACAGCTGCGCGGACGATGGCGCCGTGAGCTTCGACTTCGGCGCGGGGGATGCGGCTCAGGAAGTCGTCGTAGTGGAGGATGCCGATCTTTTGGTTGTCGGTGAGGTGGGCGTGCGCCAGGAGATGGTCGAGGGTCTGGTGCCCTTGGCTGACCCATTTGGATGCTTGCGAGAAGCCGACGCCGTAGATGTTCAGGAACTTCTGGAGCAGCTCGTCGCGGGGCTCCAGACGGGTGTTGTCGAGCCGGCGTAGTCGGTTCGTCCATACTATCTCCTCGATCTTGAGGGCGAGGCGTTCGCCGATGAATGTGATCGCAAAGGCTTCATCTTTGGTGGTGATCTTCTTCGGTTGTTTACGGAGAGCGGCGATTGCTTTGCGATAGGCTGTAGTACGCCAATGGTCTTTGACCTGGTCGTAGTAGTTTGCCATCTCTTGCAGAACCTCAATCGTCCGGGCGTTTGGGTTTTCGCTCTTGTTCTCCCCGTCATGCTTCTGCATGCAGCTGAAGTTGTCTTGCCACGACTTCCCACCAGAGGTTTTCTTCGACGCTTTCCGACGATTCTGACCTGAGTCACTGAGATCAGAGTCCGTGTCCGAATGCGTCATTGACTTCGTAATTAGATCCTCATCGTCTGAGTCCAGAGGCTGCGCACATTCTCAGCATGGCCTACCTAATTACGTAAATAGCTTACTAGATGCGCCAAAGCCTTTGCCTCTTCGATGACTTGGTCTAAAGCGTCGTTCGAATCTTGCCTAGAGGGCCCCGGAGCCACTGCCTCAATTTCATAGTTACAGGCTTCTTCGGACAGTTTATTGAACTCTCCGTGTCCAGGTCCGTCTGACACACTTTCCTGAGTCCGGGAAGGTGTTTCTGGTGGCTTGACGAAGGCTCCATTGTCCGGCTTCAGAGGGAGAGAGCCTGCTGAACTTGGCGCTGTTGAGGTTGCTGAGGCCTTGGCGGCAAGTGCCTCCCTGTAGCCTTCTATTTGGTAGTGAAACTGAGTAGCATCGATGAGGAAGCGGAACATAATACACTCTGCCGGATACAGCACGTTGACAATCGTGACATTCCCCTACAACTGTCAACGAAACCCGTGAAGTATTTCTGTTGTGGGGAGGTTTACTGGAAGAGAGGTAATTTTGAGAAAGGCCAGGACATCTTTGTACTGGATGTCCTTGTCAACGATGACATGGGTAACATCCTCTCGCCAGGATTGGACCCAAAGGGCCCCATACTCGCGAGCTTTGTTGATCCTCATTCTCCGAGCCGGTGCAACATCGTTGTTGGGCACGAAGACTACAATCCGTTAGAACAACTTCATGTCTCGACAACAAAGTCGTACAGAACTGGAGTCCCCTGAATATCTGCCGTGACTCTGGTAGCACTTGTACTGGCTTTTCCCTCTTTCTCTTAGCTGACATCTTGATGTTGTCCTTCGTTATCACTGTGCCTCCGTCTGTTGTCCTTCTCAAGTTTTGAATTGGTAACCTGGGGGAACCATTTTTTCGCTGACGGTCTGGCACCGCTGATGCGATGATTGCAGGACTGTCCTTGACACATTCGACTTCTCGGCAGATGGGGCTGTCAATCAGAGGTAGAGGAGCAGACACTGTCCGTGTTATGTGCGTGTGCGCGGGGCTGTTGGTTGGAGCTCTCCTTATAATATCTCCTCTTGCATCAGGTGCTTTGGCAACAATTGTCTCTGCTTCATACTTTCGACTCTTTCTCAGGATTAGGGCTGCGGTGTTGATCTCTTCAGAGTCATCCCGTTCATCCAGCTCGTACAATCCTTCGAAGAATCTTTCCTTCTCTCTCTCCTTCTCCTCCATCCTCTGTAACTTATAGGGAAAGTTCGACGGTCCATAGGTTGATTGAGTCACAGAGTATAATTCACCATAAGTGTTACAGTAGTAAGTCTACTTGACCCGTGGTTCGAGGGTGCGCTGGGAAGACAAAGGCAGAAGTGCCCCACCGAGACCGTGCACGCGCTAAATCACGCTACCATGTGACCAGGACCATCAGGCTCCAAGCATGTAGAACAAGCTACACTGCGGCGGCAATAATGCTGAAGCCATCATCACTCGGACTTTCGACCTTCGGTAGTCGAAGTAAGGTGTGTCTATCCTGTCAATGCCAGTTATTTGGATCCTCGTCACGGCGCAATGCCTCGTCCACACCTCCTCCGCCCAAGGTAGCAGCAGCATCTTCTACCAACAATGATGAAAAATTCACACCAAAGCCACTCAACCGACCCCTTGGTCTTCCAACACCCCCAAGTCCAGGTCAAAATACGGGTGTGGACCTGCGAACTTGGAAACAGCGTCGAGATGACTTTGTCAATCATGAAAAGCACATTGAGCGGCGGAAGCAGCTGTACGACGTCTCTCTATATCGTTCTACAATTTTTACGTCCTGACCGTGCGAAGGGCAAAGGCGGTAGCAAAACCGTATTTCCGGGACTGGACCAACATGCGCCATCAGAAAGGCAAAACTTTCATCGCCCCGTCGAAGCTCTTCCGTGCCGATAAAGCCCTCTATTTCCCGAACTTGCACGGTGTCACGCTTGCGTCGCCTAGAGACCCTCAAGATACCACCGCAATATTTGAAGATAAGGTCTCGGTGGTCAGTGTGTTCTCAAGTACTTGGGCGGAGAGGCAAACGGCAACGTTTGCGAACGAACACGACAACAAAGAGTTGCATAAGACGCTGATGGAAGGCAAAGAGATTGCACAACAGGTCCGAATAAATATTGAGGATAATGCTCTCAAGGCATGGCTCATAAAGGTATTCATGCCCGGGCTAAGGAGACGGATACCAAAGCATTCGCACGGGAAATACTTCCTGGTTCGAAAGGGAATCACGGAGGATATCAAAGACAAGATCGGGCTGATGAACAGTAAGGTCGGGTATGTTTATCTGGTGGATGGGCAGTGCAAGATTCGCTGGGCGGGTAGCGGTCAGGCTGAGCCTTCTGAGAGGGAAAGTCTTGTCAGAGGCGTCTCAAGACTTATGGAGGAGTGGAAGAAACGAGGGGAGACAAAAGTCAATAGAGAGAGTTCAAGTCTATCTGGTACAGACTCGTCGCTCGATGCCGCAGAAGCTGTTGTACATTAGATAGCGTCAGATACCCAGTTCCGCAACCCCTTCAACTCCTGGGGCTACCATAACGCTTCAAAAAATCTGAGCAAGAGTGAAGCGTATTCAGTGACGAAAACGCTATCGGAAATATAGCAGCATTAAGAAACAGAACGCGATGAAAGTGCCGAGTATGATGCCGTCCCTCCTCTTCTTTGCTCCTATCCTCCCAATCAGGCTATTGACCCCTGGGATTTGGCCTGCAGCTCCCGTGATCCTCCTATTGATACTTGCAAGAGTTTCCCTCTGCATTCCAAAGCTTTCGTTGACTGCATACGCTTGACTGAGGACACTGTCCGCCATGTTATGACTGTTGTCGATCCTTCTCCGTTCGTCAAGCATGTATTCAGCCTCTGCGGCGGATGGATTGGAAGATCGGTAGGCATCGATGTCAGATCGGACGTTGGAGAGTAGATTTGCGCGATTACGCGCATCCACAATGTTGGAACGTAAGCGTGCCAACTCTCGCCGGTGATCCTGTAGGATCTCTCGGTGTCGGGAAAGGTTGTTTTGTTTGAGCGCGGAGGAGGTGAGGGCGGACTCGGAGTCTAGCAGACGTGAGAGCTGTGCGACAAGGGCTTCGCGCTATGACAACAATGTCAGTGATGTTCCATCTGAAATACAGCTGCTTGTTATGGTAGCCTACCCGTTCCAAGATATCTTGTAGCTGTGCTTCGGTTCGTAGTTCTGCTTCTGTGGGCTTCGACGGTATATTCGCCGCAGACGCAAACTGGGAGTACGTGTGGAACAAGGCTTCAGTCTGGTTATGTAGTTAGCAACATGCCATCCAGTCCGAGATGTGAAGATTGACTACCTGAGTCTCTAGTGATCGAGCTTGCTGTCGGAGTTGCGCCCAACCGGTGCCAGTGGAGGACGCCATGACTTCTTAGTATCATCAGTAATTCTAGGTTTGTGTGCGATTAGTTGCTCGATCTATCTCGGCTTCCCTCGTCTTCATACAGATTAGAACGGCTGCAGGCAATCTAACGTTAGTACGACTATCTTGACGCGCGGCAAGATCCGCGACGCCGAGGGACTGAGGGCTGTGTCACATGATCGCTTCACTTAGCCTGCGGAAACCCTACGACCCACACAAAATCATCAAATTCGCGACGACGACCACTCCGCGCCTTCGATAACGACAAACACATTCAGACAAGATGGTAGGATGTCTATCAAGCAAAGACGAATCAAATGCTGACAGAGATGGTAGTCGTCCGGTAAAGTCAAGACCGGCCAGCTCTGGAAGAAAAACAAGGAAGATCTCAAGAAGCAGCTGGATGAGCTGAAGACGGAATTGGGACAACTCCGAACACAGAAGATTGCAGGAGGCGCTGCTTCAAAACTCACGAAGATGTATGTCGAACTTCTCGTCGGCCTTTCAGAATTTCGGTGGAGCGCAGAGATCCAGTTACAGGAAGCTAATGGTATCTATCTATAATAGCCACGATCTCCGCAAATCGGTTGCCAAAGTCCTTACCGTCATCAACGCCAACCAGCGGTCACAACTTCGTATTTTCTACACAAACAAGAAATACCTACCGTTAGACCTCCGCCCGAAACAGACCCGCGCCATTCGAAGGCGGCTGTCGAAGCATGAGGGATCGATAAAATCGGAGAAAGCGAAGAAGAAGCACACGCATTTTCCGCAGCGCAAGTATGCCGTTAAGGTACGCTCAAAATGACCTGAGCATAACCAGCTGTCCGAGTTGCCATTAAACTCTTTGAAAGACTCTTGGGCATTTCCGGACAGGATTGAAGTGAAGCTAACCTAGTTGACAGGCTGAGGCGTAAGGGAGAAGCGAGTCTGGGCGCTGTTGCCGGTTCAATGATCTGGTCGGGTCTGTCTGCTGTATGTTAGAAACGTTATGGCTTGCAATCGACTTTGATTCTCTCGAAAACCCTTTGACTTTCTCATCTTCGGGGTGACATTGAAACTTCTCCACATCGCTATGATTTGAAAAACAATACCACGACCGATTCGCTGTGATGCGGCATCAGCGGTAGCGTCGAGGCCGGTTGTTGCTGAGCCTAACTACAGAGCCCCGTCCAGATCGCGTGATCGCCACATTGAGAATTGATACGGCAGCGATGACTTTCCTGGGCTGGCTCCATGCCGTACTGAATAAATACTTATCAGTTCTTACGGCAAGCTGGGGATTGCAAAGCAGTTATGAATCCAAGGCTAACCCCTCAAGCATCTAGGATCGAGTCCTTCTACCATCTCACTGCATTTGCACACGGACTCTAACCATCCTCTCCAGTGGTCTGCCAAGTCTTCTAACTCTGTTTCTGGATTCACTTCCCCGTTCTTCACCGAATAACACCAAGATGAAGAACCATTCACCCCTTCTCCGCCATTCCCCCTCTCACCCATCTTCTCCACTCTCACTCTCCCCAGCCTCCAGCCTCCAGTCTCCATCCATCCGCTCAAACCCTCCACAAAACATACCGATTCCAGTCCACTCCAACACAAACCTCCCTCTCAAACCATCTCAAACCAACAAATCCACACCCATCCACCGTCCTCAGTCCACACCCGTCTCCTCCCACCGCCACCGCCACCCCCAGCCCACCCCCTCCTCTTCCACCCGCCACCAAACCACCCACACAACACACAACAAAATGTCCATCCCCCCAGCCAACGAGCCCGGTCCCCCTGGCTGGGCGCCGCACATGTACGCGGAGCTCGTCAAAGCCTGGGACCGCGGCGAACGGCGACTGGGGACGCTGAAGGAGCGGTTGGATCATTTCTACTTGCTCGAGCCGGACAGCTATACGGTTGAGTTCTTGAGGGGCCTGTTGAGGGCTGTGGGGAGGACTGCGTGAGTTTCGTAGGCGGTGGAAGTTTCGAGGGAAGGTGAAGGGGAAGGGGAAGGGGAAGGAAGAAGCTGCTGTCTGGGTGCTTGGAGCCTGGTGTTCGTTGTTGGGGGGAGTCGAGGTAGATATGGGTATGGCGAACGGGTTGCTGGGAATGCGTATGGAAGGGTTGGGACTGGTTGTCGGGAATGGTTCTGGCGATGGAGTGGTTCTCCTTTCCTAGCACTGGTTTCCCGAGTTTCGAGTGTTGGGTAGGGTTTGTGTTTCGAATCGGCGGTTTGGTATTTACACTTTCGAGCCTGTTGCACGTCAAAGCACTTGAATCGGAATCTTCACCATCTCGACAGAGGCCATGCGCTCATGTCTTGGCACAGGCTTTGGAAGGCCATATCGGATAGAGTCATTTCACACATGACCAAGTACAACCTCGCCTGAATGACATCGGTAGTGGCTAAAAACACGATGTGGGTTATAATATATACACAACGCCCCCAAAAGCTCCAACGCCCGCCGTTGTGAATCCAGCTTTGTCTTTCCCAAACTCCGTGGTCTAGCCAGCAGCCCCGGTGATCTGCTGCGGTTGTGACTGCTGCTGTTGTAGTTGCGCAGCGGCAACTTCGGGTGCTTGCCGGTATAACACGATTTCTGATTGCTTGAAGTAGCGGCGGGCGTCTGTGGAGATTGTCAGCAGGGTGACTTTACAGATCTGAATTGGTAGTGGTGTATAGAGACAGGAGTTGCGTGTTGTTGGCGCGCATTAGTGGGTTGGACTGATGCTTCGATGTGGAATAGCAGGGGTCTTGCAAAGGAGGTGCCAAGCCGTAAGACATGAGCTAAAAGTGGGACGCCTCTTACCCTCGTCGATCAGGACCAAGCTAAGGTAGTATCGTGTCGAGTATTTTTTGTTGACTTCGCGGAATGTGGGAGTGAGGTCAAATCCTCCAAGAAATAGTCGGATGGGTATTGTCTCGCCTGCAACAGCTTCAAGTCAGCGATATTCCGCATGAGGGGCTCTGATGCTGATGTGGATCCTCAGAGGGTAGAGATTCCTATGAACTGGAAGGACTGGCACTAGACAAGAGCATATAGACAATGCTGAAAATTTCATACCCCTCGATGGTGATCCGTCCATAATCTGCCATGGTCAGCTTCCAGAAAACGTGCGTTTTACCATGAGTGGATCGTACCTCAAATCGGACCAGGGTTTCGCTCTCATTATACTGATTTGGCGCCGCACCAGTCGTCTCCCGCCGAATTATGGATAGCTCCATATGCTTGATCTTCAACCGCACAAGCAAAAAATATATTCTCCCCACAATGACATCCTTCAAGTGGTATTTCGACTTTGAATATTCAAATTCGATGTGTAGACAGTCCTCAATACCCACGTCCATCTTTATGGAACTGTTCGTTTCGGGGGGTATTCGATAAGAGTACACCCAGATATCCTTCTCCCGTATCACGTCTGCCATCCGCCGTGATACAGTGACACGTACGAAGTAACGTAACTTGACGTTGATGCCATTGTAGGACTCGTATTGCTTTTCCACATTTTTGAAGTTGAAGTCGAATGTCTGGGGGTGTTGGAGCTCGCCTGGCGCTGCAAGCTCTTGACCGAGAGAGAGGAATTCGTAGTGATTGCCCCGGTCAAAGAACATTTCTGTAATCATCGGTCATCAGCGCAGTTCCACGCGTCCAGGGGAGATGCGCTGATCCTCACCTATGGTACCGATGAACTGTACTTTGATACCCGTATGCTCTAGTTTTTTGCCATCCTTCGGTCGTATTGTCACAGCTCCCTTCACCGACTCCCCATCCATGTACAAGGGTGCCTTTTCTCGTCGATTCTTGTCGAGCTTGACATCCACGGTGGATCGGTCATCGGTGTCCTCAAGGACGATGTCGATGTCGACAGGCGTGGAGAAGAAATAGGACATCGCGATCCGCTGCAGCTTACACCGATGCAGCTACCTCCGAATCGTGTACTGCGACAAATTTATTCATTGGTGCCTCCACAAACTGGTTGAACTTCATCGAGCTGCGAGCTACCTGACCTGCACGGATGTTTAAGCGAGTGAGGCTCTTACCTAAGGTACCTTCCCGGGAGCCTATGTATTGTCATTATTATCTGAAGACCTCGAAGTCATCATCCCTTCAAGTAGGGATGAAGGCTCAGCCCAATCTGTCAGACGGCTCAGATCAGCAGCATGGGAACTGAAGATTGCGGCCCGAAGAGAGGCATCAGGAAGAGAACCCATATCCGCCAGTAAACACATTGCATAGCACGTTTCATTCATCCCAACAATTGACTTCTACAGAACAACGTCTAACACGATCAATCATCCGGGTGTCTAAGCGTTTTCTAGCACTAGTATGGCCACGACAGTGATCCCGTCAAATGGTAGTTGCAAATTCAAATGCATTCTTTGACTCCTATTTGGAGGGCTGTTCTGTACCAGTTCGAGGATGGTCTTCTAGCCTTCTTTTGGTGGTACATGTTGGATTGCAACTCTTGCTTTGAGTTTACCAATCTGATAGCTAGAGCTAGACTCCAGGGGTGCTGACAATTGAAAGTCCATGAGCGCGGTGCAGCTGCCAGCTTAGACAAAGGTAAGAGAAGTACTATACAAAGTCCCAACAACTGACCTGGGACTCTGGAGATACGAGGGTCAGCTTACAGTCTGTACTTGTAAAGCACAATCGTACTGGGGAGTGGACAAGAGATTGTCCCCAGGAGATCCGGGCGCATCAAGATGGTACCCCTCATGAGTTGGTAGGGGTAACGAGATTGACGTGGAAAGCTCAAGGATAACCCGCAGAGCGGAAAGATTGTGACTGATACTACCGGTTGATGAGACACTTCCTCAATCAGATCCTCTCGCGAGAGGTCATATTCGGCACAAGAGTTGAGCTGCACAGTGATACGGGGCTCTGTCCTACTTCACGCGTGTGCGAGGAAGATCTTGTTTTGCCTAAAGAAGAATCGACGTCACGGGCATGCTTTGCCACGATCGAGGCATATCATGGATATGGCTAATGACAGTGTTTCAGACCCGAACCGTCGGGTAGCTCGCCATCGAGCACGCCTTGCTGGCTGTTAGAGTACCAAGGGGACGGGTCATTGTCGAGTATCAAACCACACAAAGCGCCATATTGCCAGGTTTCTCGGCAAATCGTGCAGCCCCCTGGAATCACTGCTCTCCGGCACGGCCCCTGTGATCGATCTGACCTTGTACGACTTGGTACAGTGAAAATTGAGGGTGATACTTGGTACGGCATAAAGCACCCGTCCTTACCTACTCATATCACTACAATTAAGATCTACCTATACAGATGCAGTCCGCCTCACTCATACGACATTCTAGCTAACGTTACCTTAGTCAGACTCCATGCACCCCGGATTATCGCAGGAGCTGTGCCGCGTCAGCACTGGCCGGCTCTTATGCAGAAGAGCGGAGCGCAAATACAAGTGGATGTCAAAGTGGGTCTAAGTACGAGTAAAGTTGCTCAACGGCAGCCCTGCCAGAATATATCGTGGGCCAAACACAGCCATCTGTGGAAATCAGTACAGTACCTCGTGTGCAGAAAGCCTCAGCCCAGTACACCACACTTGTGGGCCGCCACTCGGAGGGCTCCACGATTCACGCTGCCCTAAGAAGAAGCTTTCTCAACGCAGGGCCGCCTCAACATTTAAGTGTCAACAACTGCAGAATGGAAAGCAGGTCTAGAAGCAGACTCGAAAATGATACCGAGACACCAGGCTCTAACTTAGCATGATTTCGAGAGGTCAGGAACCGTCCCGACGCCACCAACGGATTCGTACGAGGGTCCAATTGCAATTGGAAACCCCCACGCTATCCGAGACTTGCGACTAAGGAACGAAGAAATGTCTCTAAACATGGATTCCCCACTCTCAGTGCGTCTTTACGTCCCAGACGATAAATTGTACCACTATAGGGGTTGTTGTGAGTACGTCATGTCATATTGGCCACTTTGCCGTTTGAGATTGACGTGTAGCAGCCCTCTTGGGCAAGGATGGTGGCTCGCTGTTCTCATTGATCCACAGCAGGCTCAATCTGATCAACCATCAGCCCACTAGTCAGTGTTTGGAGGGCAAATTATCCCACAATCTCCTAGGCGTTACTTGTCAATGATTGTCAGCGCCCAATGTTATCATCATATCAATACTGATATTATAAGGAGTACAAATATCCACTCATACGAAGGATGGGGATCGAAGGTATCCGGGAAATGTGGGACGAAAGCCTAAAGCCCTCCTGTCCAAGCACGAGATGTTTGACTTGAGCAACAATACCTTACCATACCAGGTACAAGCAGCAAATGGTAACGTAACGGTATCGGTAGCCCATCAAATCTGGTGTGACTCTCGTGGTGATCATCACCTCGCCCTTTCTTTTCCTTTCCTCTTCTCTGGCTGACCTGTACTGTCCAAAGCCTGCCCGGAGTCCATCCCGGCATAACCCCATTACCCCACGGCAGCCACAGGCCTAGGCACAGGCATACGGTAGGCACAGGCCCAGGCCCAGGCCCAGGCCCACTACAACTCGCTCAGTCTTATTTCGTATGCTATTTTCTTACTTTACCTTACTGTATCTTACCTTACCTGGCCATTTTAGATACAGACACCGGCTCTCATCACATCCACAACGTGGAGGAGAAGTCGCTGCATACCCACACTCTATACTGTACACTTCGTACATGCCTTCTCGCTTCCTCCCCAACATCGATTCATAGACTTGATAGTTGTCTCATCATTGACCTACACTCAGTTAGCATGAGACGTTTATCTCGCAATTTACTCCACTCCGGCTGGAGGGGCCCGGCACGCCTTGCCGCTGATACAAATGGGTATGAGTACCTGATGAGTGTGAGTATGGACATGGGGTATGGGTATGGTGATCCCCACGCAGCCTCTCCGGCTTAGGCCTTCCAAGGTACCAATAGACAAACCTTACAATGCCAGGCCAATGCTACGTCAACACTACAGTACCTACTACAGGACTTTACCTACACCGACAACCAATGTTAGTTGGGTACCTGAACTACCAGGTCAGTCACTCTCCTCCAGGTACCTGTAGTTACAGTACCTGTTTGGTATCCTTCTGCTTTTGCACACTTGCATCGGTGCTGTGCCTCATTTTTTCACCGTCACCATTACAGTACCGTTGGTGCCTCGTGCTCCACGACAACACTGGTTGTCAGTTTCTCCTACGGAGCCTACGGAGTATTTAACTAAGCATTCACCCTGGATTGCTTAGGTACTTGTCATTATTCTCACTTTTTGTGAATGGGGGCGCCAACAAGCCAAAAATTCTTTCCTTTTCCTACTTCAGCATTTCCTTCTGTCATATATAACCGCTACGCACCCTTCAAGCCCCTTTCCATCTCAAAGTTCTGTTTAGAACGGAGCCATACCATATCTGATCGAACCAAACTTCCCAACCCACGCTTCGCTACCAGACTTGCAGCTTTCCTAGCCTGACCTCTCCGTCGGTACGGATAACGTTAGCATCGGCAGTCGTGTGCCCCCATCAGCATTACTGTACTACTACCATATTGTTCTCAGGCACTTCAATCCCGCGGGTGAATATTTATCATTCTTGAACATGTTATCCACCGAGGAACGACCAAGCCTTTACGGCTCTGCAGCACCAATGCATTACGGAGTGCACCATATGAGTGGGATGAACGGAAACATGCAACCTCCACACCAGCACCGTCACATTTGGATCATCACCGGGCCCGCCGGCTGCGGCAAGACCACCGTCGCGCAGTACCTCACAAAGGAATTGTCGATTCCATACATAGAAGGGGATGATGTGGGTTCCTTCCATATCACGTCACCCCCTCACCTGCGCAATTCCAAGATTCGTCTAACCCAGATCTACCCCTCAGTACCACTCCGAGGCCAACAAGCAGAAAATGGCGCAGAACAGACCCCTCACGGACGCAGACCGCTGGGATTGGCTTGTGCTTCTCCGTCAGGCCGCCGTCACACGCCTCTCCTCGCCCAACAACCCTGCTGCCCCCAATGGCGTCGTCGTCACCTGCTCCGCGCTCAAACGCAAGTACCGAGACGTCATCCGCATAGCCTCCTACAACGATCATGACGTGCTTGTACACTTTATCTATTTGCGGGTGGCGGACGAGAAGACGCTGCTGGAGCGGGTGACGGCGCGGCAAGGGCACTACATGAAGAGTTCCATGGTACACAGCCAAATCGAGATGTTGGAGGAGCCAGATAAACAGGAGCAAATGATGGATGTGCTGGAGCTGGATTGCGACGGACCCTCGAAGATCGAAGTGCAGCGGACCGCACTGAAGCTCGTGAAAAATGTATTGGCCGATTATCGAAATATATGACATGGCCTTATCACACTTACCGCTGTAACACTCTATCCTCATTTTGGCATTGGAAACTTTCGGCTTTGTGTGGCACGGGCACTCCACGGGGAACATGTGATATCGGGGTACACAGGCGAGAGGAGCTAGCTTGTGTATATCGAGGGCGCGGGAACTATTTTTTGCTGGCGCCTATGGTGCTCTATGTATACCTTTCTTGTTCACAGCGTCAACAAAATGGGGCTGGCTGTCTGTCGGTTCTCTCTTCGCTTTTCTAGGTTCTCATCGAAAAGTACACTTGACTCGAGCATCCTCGAGCGAATGAAGACGAAAGCAGAGTGAGAACAGGGCCAAGAGAAATTCATCGGGCCTTCATCTGTCATTCTCCTTCACTCATCGAAGATGTCCTTCATTTTCCCGTACCTGTCCCAGCACACATAACGTATCGACAAAGCGGGACCGAGCAGAGCATAACCGTCGCCCACGCCAAAGGCCTCCCTCCTTCCGCCTCCGTGCCTTGCCACACCATCATCGTTCCCCACAAACGCACCCTTCCGCCCCGCACCACCCGCCTCCAAATGCTCCCCTCATCGCGGAACCCCAACGACTTTGCTCCCTACCCCCCACCTTCCCGAGCCTCCCGGCATAAGTACCCATCTCGTCGAAGTGACACCACTCACCACTTCCCCCTCGCTCTGACGGCCGCCGTCCTCGAGAGACGAAGACGAAAGCGAATAGAAAAGCACGACGCTTGGACGGACGGACTGAGGACCTGTGAGACGGACCCCCTTCCCTCCCAATCCAACACTGTTCGTCACGTCGTGTTCTTGTTCGAAGACGCCCTCCTGGCGCCGTATGGAGCCGTGACGTGGGGAGTGGCGGGGGATGGAGAGGTGCTGGGGACGAGTACCGGCGGGCGGAGACGGCGTGGGTGGGTGCGCTGCTTTGGTGTCTGGTGTCCGTGATGGGATACGGGTGTGAGGCTTTGCAAGTGGAGGTGGGGAGGAGCAAAATGTGTGTGAGGATGGCGGCAGGAGGTCAGGCTGCGCCGCGGTTGGTCGTGCTTTGCTTCGGTTCGGCGCGCTTCGAGGACTGGATGAGATGAGGATGTGCTGGAGGGAGGTTTCCCATAGTATTGATCTATCTATCTACAAGTAGGCCTTCTCGCTCGTCTCCTCTCTCCACTCTTCCCTCTTCCTATCCTTCCCACTTCCCCATTCCCCTCCACCCTCAACCTCACCGCCCCCTAACAAGCATCCTCCCCGGCACCTCCAACAACCCCCTCACAACCTCCGAACACCTCGCCACCGTCGCCCCATCCACAACCCGATGATCCGCGCTCCAGCTAAACGTCCCCACCTCCCTCCTCACCACCCTCATCAGCCCCCCCTCCGGCCCATCATCCTCGTCCGCAAACCCCGGAACGACCCTCCCCCTCCCAACCCCCAGAATCGCCACCTGGCCCCCAACAATCACCGGCGCGACCACCGTGCCGCCCACACTCCCGACATTGCTGACCGTGAACGTCGCGCCGGCCAGGTGGTGCGACGTGAGCTTGCCCGCGCGCGCCAGCGCCGAGAGGTGCGACAGTTCGGCGGCGATGGCGAGGATGGATTTGGAGTTGACGGCGTGTAGGACGGGGACCAGGAGGCCGGTCGGGGTGTCCATTGCGATGGCGATGTTGTGGGTTGGGCGGAGGGTTAGGGTTGGTGGTGGTGGGGGGGAGGGGTCGGTTGGCGGGGGGGGGAGGTCGATGCGGGCGTTGAGGATGGGGAAGTCGCTGAGGGCGAGGGAGACGGCTTTGATGATGAATGGGAGGGCGGAGAGTTTCGTGGGCGGTGGGGGGCTGTTGGGTGCGTGGTGGTGGGGGTGGGCGTTGAGTTCTCTGCGGAGCGCGGTGAGGGCTGTTAGGTTGTATTCGTCGGCGTAGAGGAGGTGCGGGATGGAGAGGGAGCGGGTCATTGCTTTGAACATGGAGGTTTGGACTGGGGTGAGCGGGATGGTCGTTTCGTGCTGGGGCGTCGTGTCAAGTCCTCCGGTGGCGGGTGGGGGCTGAAGGTGCGTCGAGAGAGGGGTGGGTGGTGTTCTTGGGTCCGCGTTTCGCTTGGCGGCGAATCGATGCACGTCTTCTTTCAGGACGCGTCCGTCTTTGCCGGTGCCGGTGATGTCGGAGATCCGGACGTCGAGTTCTTTCAATAGGCCTCGCACTGCGGGAGTCGCGAGCGTTGCATGCTTCGACGGCGTTCTGGATGCCACAACGCTTTCAGCGCTTCCGGATCGTTTGATAGGCTCCTGTCGCTGATGCTGCTCGACTGTTTTCTGCGGTTGCTGTGGCTCGGAGGGTGTCCCCGCTTGCTCGTGCGGCAGAGGGACGAGCTCTTCGTCTTCGGGGAGGATGTCGCTCTGTATATCTATATCACACAGCGGCTTTGCACTTTAGCCCATAACTTCGAACCATCGTCTATCCCGGGCAGCATACCTTGCCCACTTGCGCCATATCCTCGGCCTCGTAGTACAGCTTCTTGATAACTCCATCGAACCGGGACGTGATCTGCATTCCCATCGTCAGCCGCGTCCCTTCAACCTTCCTCCGGGAGAGAACGAGTCTGACCTCCGTAGCCGCCTTGTCCGACTGCACCTCGCATAGCTTATCGAATTGCTCGACTCGCGCTTCGGGCTCGACGAACCATTGTATGATCTGGACTTCCTTGATGCCTGTTGACAGTTAACACGTGCGTTTTCCAAAACAATGATTCGAATGGGCTTGCCTTCCCCGATATCTGCCAGGATAAACGGCTTGATCACCAACGCGGGCGCCGATGCATGGAAGGGCCGCCGCAGATACTGTCGCGGTAGGGAGTGGCTCTTGAAATGTTGACATGGTTTGCCGCTGCGTGTGAGGGATCTGATCAGGTAGTGGCTACCTGTAGCCATTTTCGGTGTCATCGCTGGAATGCAGTGCCATCATAAGAGCTCTGCGGACGGTGGTCGGTGGTGTTTATCTCTAGGGAAGGAAGGGGTGGGTAAGTTATGTGAGACGCCGATGCTAACCGGGGCGTGGAGTAGCCGGCAGGGATTTGGATGACCGCCGTTTCGTCAAAACGTTTATAACATACCCTGTATATGCCTACTTGATGTTATGGAATAATTAGGGAAAGTGAGCCGATACAAGTAGCCGATACAAGCAAAGCCGAGTGCTGTTCATCAATGCCACTGGTAAAGTCCATAAGCTGACAATCGCATACTATCACGATATGTCGTGCCTCGGTGAGTTCAAGAGATCAACGAACTTTGATGGTGTCGAGTATTGGTATAGTACAAGAGCAAACCAGTCTAGCCCTTCAGCTCATGAGTCCAGTCCACAAAGATCATAACCAAAACCCCCCTCCCTATACACTGGTTCGAGCCTGCAATGCATCTTTTCATGATCTTTCCGCCAGTGCTGCCCATAACGCACGCTTTCTCTAGACCACAAACAGATGTACTGTTACAAACTCCATTCAATGATCCGCCTTCGAACCGCAAGATTATCCGTAACACTTGCAACACCAGCTTTGACAGGAATACCACACCCATTATGTAGTCGACGTGACATCGTCCTCAAGAACCTCCGGCTTTCACTGCCTGTACTTGTCCGTTCGTCTTCATCTCACTATCGTTTGTAGGCCCGTCCTTCCCCAAGAGAACATCGTCTGCAGCTGCAAGTCTCTCGTACATACTCTTAACCTGACTGCCTGGAGTGCCCGGATTTGGCCAGTACAACGCAACGAAGTTCCTGTATAGCTGATTAGCGTCCGGCAGAGGGCACGGAATCACATCTGATGATCTTACCAGACCCGTTCTTCCAGAGAACTATAGTCTTCGTCCTCCAACATTGTCCTGACAAACCCACCAATCTTTACCAACTCGGTCCGTAGAATTTTCGCCCTCTCGTGTTTGTTCTTCACCCCTTCCTTGGTCGCAGTCTGAACACTCTTCAGAGACTCTCTCACGGGCTTGAAAAGCACTTTTAGCATTGGATCGTTTTCATCAGAAGTGCCGACAATGCTGCTACTGTGGTCGTTGCTGCGACGATGGTGGTGTTGATGCTGCCGCGGTTCTTCCGACGCTCGATGTTTCCTGTCAAGCTCGCTGGAATATTTGCGACGGGCGTCTGACCTAGGCGTATTTCCGTTCTGTTGATCGCCTTGAGAGTTACGGCGTTCGACACTGTAACGACGCTCACTCTGGCTATGACCTCGGTGGCGATATTTGTCTGACTCACGGTGACCTTTGCGGATTCCCGAAGGCGCAGGTGAAGCCGATATGCTGGGACGGCCATCAGCTCGTCTTGCGAACATACCATTCTTCTTGTTGTTTCGATGGTGATTCTCCACCGCCCGTTTGGCGGCAAGATTGGTGCCATTGCTTGTCTTCTCCTTCAACACCGAGAGTAGATAGTCTGCACGTCGGACCAGATGTACGGCTCCAGGTGACTTTGCACCTTTCTCTTCTCCCTTAATACGCTCTTCCTTCTTGTCTACGCGATGTTCTTCAAGGAAAAACTTGTCGGCCAAAGCCAGGTCAGGGTCGTCACGAATCTGCGCCCAGGCACCGTACCCATGCCGGACGATGCCGACACACAGCATCCCATCCTCTCGAGCCCCCCAAGGACATGTATATGTCGCGCCTTTCGAGGCTTCAGGTATCCGGAACGTCTTCGGATCGGATACGGCTTCAGTGACTTCTTTCAACATGCGCATCTCGGATGGCCTCTCCATCATAGTCTCAGCATTGATGCGCTTGACACCTTTGTAGTCAAAGAGAACCGCTTTCCTATCTTTCTTTGTGAGGGGACGATTGGCTTCCCGCTCCAATGCCTCGATTCTAGCTTGCTCCTCTTTTAACAGTCTATCGCTAGTGTTGATTATGTCTTGGAGCACCCAGCGCAGCAGGTCACGATCTCGGCCCACGAGCCTAGCCTCTTGCACAAGCTCGTCTCCACGGTCGTCAATGGATCCATACCGTAAGAAGCCTCGGATTAGGTTCCGCACTTCTTTCTCGCTCAGTGGTCTCTTCGGATCAAGTCCAGGTCTCTGGTCAGATTCTTCGTCGGCAGCTTCGAGTGCTGCTAGATCCCTCGCACGTTTCTTTGCAGCTCGCTCTTCTCGATCCTCGTCGGCCTGCTTCATTTTCTTCCTCGGGGCATTCTGTTCGATAACTTCAGCCAAGTATTTATCGTCCGCCTTCCGCTTCTCTTCTGCCTTGATCTCCTCAAGTTGTTCCTTGGGAATGATCTCGTCCCATTCGAGGTCAATTTTGACATCCATGTATTCGAAGCTCTTGAGAAACTCTTCACCGCCGTCGGCCTGAATTCCTTCAGGTTGTTCGGTCTTATGTTCCTCCGCATTCTCAAGGACAGAATCAATGTCAAGCTCTTCGAGCTTCTTCTGGTTCCCTGACTGCTCGAACATTTTCTGACCGCGTCGTTTGAGAATGCGAGAGATGTCATCTGATGAAGTAGGTTCATTGACGCTGCGGCCGACACGGGCCATTTTATCGGTGATCTCCTTGGCGTCCTTGTCGGTGACACCACGTTGTATAGTGATGAACTCAAGCATGAGCTTATTCCGGGCGCGTTCGAGGACTTCTTCTTCCACGGTTTCTTTGGAGAGTAGCCTATATATGCTTACAGGCCTGGTTTGCCCAATGCGATGTGCACGTGCCATAGCCTGAAGATCGGCTTGGGGATTCCAATCCGAGTCGAAGAGAACAACAGTATCCGCAGTCATTAGATTGATACCAAGCCCACCGGCTCTCGTAGAGAGAAGGAAACAGAAGTCTTTACTGTCTGGCGCGTTGAAGTGATCAATGGCCATACGGCGAGGTCCAGCGGCGATAGTACCGTCAAGGCGTTGAAACTGGTGACCCCGGAGCTGAAGATAGTCCCCAAGAATGTCGAGCATTTTGACCATCTGACTAAAGATCAAGACACGGTGATTGTCTTTCTTTAGCTTCGTTAAGAGCTGGTCGAGAAGCATCATCTTTCCACTGCTGGTGATCAAGGCCTTCAGCAGGTCTTCCCTTCGATTGCTGCCAGCCAATATACGATCTTCAGCATTCGGGAACATGAAAGGATGATTACTTGCTTTCTTAAGCTCCATCATGATGTTGAGCAACGACTGTTTCTGCCCCTTGCTGCCTTGGTTTAGAGCCGCGTAGTTTCGTGTTAGGATGTTTTTATAGTATTCGAGCTGGACGTCGGACAACTCAACACGTATAATCTTTTCGGTTTTGGGTGGCAGATCATTCTCGACCTTGTTCTTTGTCCTTCGAAGCATGTAAGGCTGAATCGCATCCGTGAGCTGAGCGATCTTTGCACCAGCTTCCTCTGATTGGAGGTCCATGTTCTCTTCGATGGTGATCGCACCAGGCATCAAGAAATCCATCAAAGCCGACAGTTCCCCAAGTGTATTCTGCATCGGAGTGCCTGTAATCAGCAATCGACTAGGCACTTTGAAGTCCAGCAGCTTAGCATAAAGTTGTGACTCCCGATTCTTAAGTCTGTGGGCTTCATCGATGGCCATGAATTGCCACTTGATCTGTGAGAGGAAGGAGGCGTCGGCTAGAATGTACTCGTACGTTGTAAGCAAAACATGGAATTTTGCCCTGCGTGCGTTACCATCGATTAGTAGCTCATACTGCTTGATGATGTTTCTGGCAGCTTCGTTCCCGTTATACACAACGTAATTGATGTCCGGCGTCCAGTTGTCCAATGTTTCAGCCCAAGAAGGCATTGTAGAGAGGGGCACAACAACAATGAAAGGGCCTTGTTGGTGTCTGTCATGTCGGAGCCAATTCATGAACGCGACGGTCTGAACGGTTTTGCCAAGGCCCATCTCATCAGCCAAGATGACATTGTTGCTCTTACACCAGTTGTAGGCCAGGAAATTCAGCCCAGTAATTTGAAATTCCCTGAGCACCCCATGTTTGATGTACGATGGCTGCTCACGTATGCGTTCGAACTTTCGTCGCGTCGCTGGGTTAGATTCTGATCTGTTCGAAACAGGGAGTTGCGATGTGCGATCAAGATAACGGTCGATCTCATTCTGGGCAACGTCGCTGATCAAGGTCGCCGTTTCCCAAGTGCAAGAGTCGTAATAAAGTCCCTTCCCTACATTGTGGTCAACAAGCTGTACGGGGTAGGTGCTTTGGCCTGCATACACTTCACGAAGTATTCTGTATCCTCCTCGCCCTCCCGACTTCCAATGACACGCTCAACCTTCATGTAGTCATTGAGGGCATCGGCATCACGCTCCCGATCAAGACTCCACTTCTCTTTCTCTTCCGGTGGAACATCCGATTCATGCAACATGCGAATGTCTTCGGCAACTATCTTCCGGAAGTAGTTTTCAAGCCTTCGAATACCACGACAAGTCGAGAGTGATGAACTTGTTTCCCATGTAGCATGATAATGAGCTTTGCCTTGCCACTTGATCTGCGAGAGTCCGTCAGTTGTACCACTCGATAAAGATGGCTTTCAATTGGTAACCTACGAAGAACTCGAAGTCTTCTCGGCCGGGATCTGGCTTTGTTTTGCCTATGACAGTTGATCAGGACATGAAGCCTTAGATTTAGTTTTAGTGAGTCACGTACTTGTGTCATCTTTCAGTCGATGATTGAGTACTGCGTCTATAGCCGGTACGTTCTCGTCCGCTCCAACCGCCCAGTAGTTCGGTGTCATCATATCCATTTCGTCTTCACTAAACATATCATCATCGTCTTCGTTGTAGTTTGATACCTTGGCCGCCTTCCTTGTAGAAAATCGGACCTCTGCATGTGTAGGGGGAGTTAGACCGGCAGCGGATTGCAAGAGTCGACGGCGTTGCTTTTTGCTCATGGCGCGATTGCGGGCGCCTCCGTACACGTCTGACTCGGACTCGGAATCTGATGGTGACTGAGTTGCGGGAGTAGGCAGTTTGGAAGCTGGGATGGATGTCGAGTCAGCACCTCTCAACTGGTCAAGAGCCTCTGGAGCAGCTGGGAGCAGCAAGTACATTTCTGAGAGGCATCCCGTTTCCGCCTCTTTCGAGGACCCCCCATTACATCCGACCCAGATCCATCATCTTCTGAGCTGCTGTCGATCTAGTTCGAACATCAGTGAACGCTGTCAGTGCTCAAAGGGGTTGACTACGCACGATGCGCCGCGATGGTCGAGCACGGCCCTAATCTCTTCATTAATATAGATTTGGTTGGCCAATGGTGGGCGACTCACGCTTCTCCTCAGGCCGTAGAGCTCTGGATTGTTCATGATATGTTCATCGTCTTCCAGTCCTGCTTTTCGCTTTGCAGGTCGACGAGATTCTTGCGACAATGAGCGCTCTTCCCGGCCGTCGCCTGCCTCTAATGGTGGTGGTGTTTCCATGTCATAATGAGCGTCTTCTAAGCCGGCTGCATCATCGTTGTTCGAGGACTCTGTCTCCAAATGATTTGTTCCATCGCTGCCTGCCAGCCCTAACGCTCCGTTTGAGGTTGACAAAGGGCGGGTGTTATGCGAGTCGACTATCTCAGAGAGATCGCTCTCGCTTTCTGATATTACAGCCTCGGCGTTGATGACATTGTTTGCGAGCGGAGATAGGTGTCCGTTGGAAGTAGGAAGAGAGGAGCTTGGGTTCATCGTTAATGGGAGCACCAGGCTACCCGCTGCAATCAGGACTGTTAGCATTGAGACACCCAGAGGTTGCGGGCCCCGGTTGCGAGTGGTAGAACATGAATGATGAGCATAGGCGACCATGAAAATAGACTGCGGAGTCCGGAAAAGCTCGAATGAAAGGATATCTTCCTCCTTCGAGATGGAGTGAGATGGTTTGTTGATGGACGAGATGACCAGCCACCAGCAAGCCAAACAAGTCACCGGAGGAAGAGATGGAATGTCCGAGGTGTAAGACGGATTGACAGCGACTCTGAAATCTTGTTCGAAGTATATGAAGCAGTGCGGAGAAATAATAAACGCTCCAGAAGAGATAGAGATGCGATTTCGATGGACATGTACAGTGCGGCGGAGCAACGGAGACTTCGGCGTTCACGGGAGAAGTTGCCAACGGATATATGAAAAGAGCGCCACTTACAAGCCATAGCTCGAAAAGAGCCAACGAAGATCAGTCTAAGGTATCGCCGTCGTTGTGGTTGAGTTGTGATGGAGCCTGGTCCAAAAAAGGGTACGAATTCATGGGCTTTGGGTGGAGAGTAAGTTAGTGACATGAGAGGTCCAAAGATGGGATCGCTTACCTTTGCCCGGACGTTCTAGAGACTAACCGGTTGAGGCTCCCTTCAATACCGCTAGCGGCTAATCATCCAATCATCAATAAGTCGATACTGATTGTTACCACAATGTTCGTCATTTTTTACCCTCGACACACAATACGAATGCCCGCCTCTCAATAGTCTGATCAACAACCTCTGCACCATTGTTTCTGGGGCGCAAACGCAGTGACTACGTCAATAGGGATTCTTCACTGTCAATAAGGGCTCCTATGGTCCAGAGAAACCACTGTATCCTGTCACGCCAAATTGAAAGACGTGGATCGAAGCCCCTCCTCGGCTTTCGCTGCTGCAAGGTCTGTCCTCAATCAAAATGTCGGACAAGCTTACTCGGTATGTTTTGCGGTGCTAGGAGTCTAGAATTTTATCACTGACTGTTGCTATCCCGCAGCATCGCCATCGTTAATAATGACAAGGTGCGAAACCGGAATCCCACTACCCTTCGCTGGGTAGGGCAAATTTGTGGCATAATGACTAACGAGCAACTTGGATCGATAGTGCAAGCCGAAGGTAAGGATGTCTTGAAAACTCATGGGGCCATTATCTGACGGAAAGTCGTCAGAAATGCCGACAAGAATGTAAGAAGTCTTGTCCCGTTGTTCGAACGGGCAAACTCTGCATCGAAGTTACTCCAGAATCGAAAATTGCCTTCATCTCAGAACGGCTGTGTATAGGATGTGGTATCTGCGTCAAGAAATGTCCTTTCAACGCCATCAATATCATCAATCTACCGACCAACCTCGAATCGCAGGTCACGCATCGGTACTCAGCCAACAGCTTCAAGCTCCACCGACTGCCTATGCCGAGGCCCGGACAAGTTCTCGGATTGGTTGGAACAAACGGGATTGGGAAGAGCACGGCCCTTAAGATCCTCAGTGGGAAATTGAAACCCAACTTGGGGAGATATGACAACCCGCCCGATTGGGAGGAAATTCTTAAATACTTCCGAGGATCTGAGCTACAGAGTATGTTTACGAGGCTCCTAGACAATCTTAGGCTTATACTCTGGCAGACTATTTCACAAAAGTCCTCGAAGACGATCTCAAGGCTGTGGTAAAGCCTCAGTATGTCGACCAAATCCCGAAAGCCGTCAAAGGAGCGGATCGGAGTGTGGAGACCTTACTCACAGCCCGCTCGCAAATGAAAAACTTGGAGGAGATCAAACAGGTTTTAGGTGGGTGTCGTACCCTGGTAGCGTGCTGATTGTAGCTGACACCACAGCCAGAATTGGAGCAAGTACTCGACCGAGACATCAATTTACTGTCCGGCGGTGAGTTGCAAAGATTTGCGATTGGTATCGTCTGTGTCCAGCAAGCCGACGTGTAAGTACCTCAACCGTTGTATCAAAGCTTTGGGAGAAATCGCTACTGACCAGTCTGCAGGTATATGTTCGATGAGCCATCTTCGTTTCTCGACGTCAAGCAGCGTCTTAACGCAGCCCGAACGATCCGTAATCTCTTACGTCCTGATGATTATGTCATCGTGGTGGAACACGACTTGTCCGTACTGGACTATCTTTCTGACTTCATTTGCGTTCTCTACGGCAAGCCTGCAGTCTATGGTGTTGTTACTCTCCCAGCTTCTGTTCGAGAAGGCATCAACATCTTCCTGGATGGGAATATTCCGACTGAGAACCTCCGCTTTCGAGAAGAATCACTCACTTTCCGCATCGCCGAAGCAGGAGACGAGTACATGGTCGATAAGGCTCGTGCCTTCACCTACCCTGCCATGAGCAAGACACTGGGTGGCTTTCATTTGGAAGTTGCGGGTGGTCAGTTCACGGATTCCGAGATCGTTGTGATGATGGGAGAAAACGGCACAGGGAAGACAACGTTCTGTAAAATGCTTGCGGGAGCCGAGAAACCCGACGGCAACAAATCTGTACCGCAGATGAACATCAGCATGAAGCCGCAGAAAATCACGCCAAAATTCCAGGGCACCGTACGCCAGCTGTTCTTCAAGAAGATCAAGGCCGCTTTTCTCAGCCCGCAGTTCCAGACGGACGTCTACAAGCCTCTGAAGCTGGACGACTTCATCGACCAGCAAGTACAGGACCTTTCTGGAGGTGAACTTCAACGTGTAGCCATCGTGCTGGCGTTAGGCATTCCGGCAGATATCTATCTCATTGACGAACCAAGCGCCTACCTGGACTCCGAGCAGCGTATCATCGCCGCACGCGTCATCAAGCGCTTCATCATGCACTCCAAGAAGACGGCTTTCATCGTCGAGCACGATTTCATCATGGCTACCTATCTCGCAGATCGAGTCATAGTCTTCGACGGCCAACCGTCTGTGGATGCTCGAGCGAATGCGCCAGAAGGATTGCTGAGTGGCTGCAACAAATTCTTGAAGAATCTCGACGTGACATTCCGTCGTGATCCCAACAGCTTCCGACCACGCATCAACAAATACAACAGTCAGTTGGACCAGGAGCAGAAGCTAAGTGGGAATTTCGTAAGCTTCACGCTCCTCAATCTCTTTGTTCATAGGCTAATCTGGCTATACGTAGTTCTTCCTGGAAGATGATAGTTGAAGAGGGCGTTCCACGACATGAACCTACGTATGATGATTCTGGTCCAGGCGTTCTAGCATCTGCCGGCGTTGGTAAAAGCGCTGGGCAAGGGCAGACTGGTCTCCCAGGTGAGGAGGCCGGCTCCGGTGAAGATGACGACGACGACGACGACGTATCCCGACAAACGGCCGTCCACCTCCTGTCGATGACTCACATGCCTCCCGGCTTTCGTATGCTCAAGGCACTTGAAGCGCGGAATGGCATAATGGGTCAGGGCAAGTCGAATTATGTGACCGCGGTCAGACTACACCCACAGACGAACTTGAGGACTTGATTACAATGAGGTCTGACTATAGATATCTAACACGCGGCTCCGTACGGTTGGAATAGCTAGGGCAATGACCAATGAAGCAAGCAAACACTTGCTGGTGAAGGGAGAGGGACAGTGTCGTATCAGATGGTGATCAACAAATTAGTGCATGAACATACCGCAGAATCCAACCGCTTCTCCAAGGCACACAAGCCCGCACGCAGTCTCGAAGCTTTCCCCCGGAGTCGTGAAGGGTTACCCTGCCGGTCACAGTAGCCCATCGCCGGCCGGTACTGACCTTAAAGCACTCATTCCTCCTCCACCATCTCCCCTTCCTCGCTGCCAGAATGCACCGCAGGTTCTTCCTTGACTGGCGCAGGTGGAGTCCTAGATTTACGGCGCAGGGGAGGGGAACGCTCACGAGGTGTCCTGTCCCTTCGCGACTTCTGTAAGGTTCTGTCAGTACCTGTCTCACTTTCGACAGTTCCGATGAAGGAATGACTACGAACCTTGGCCTCTCGTCTCCCGCTCCCCACGCTCTCGCCATCACTATCTGGGCCCCGTCGTCTCCGTACGCTACCCGTGCTGCCGCCCACCCGACTCTCGCCGTAGTCCAGCTCATCTCTACTTCCCCTCGGATCCCCTCGGGTCCTGTACAGTTTCTCCCTCTCCTCCTCCCGCTCCCTCCTCTCCCGATCGTAGTGACTAGGCGGCCCATGCCGACTCGAACGCCGATCGTGCCGGTCGCCTCGCGCCCGATGCTCCGGCGGCGGAGGCGACAGGCCCGTCGCGCTCGACTTGCGGTACTGACGCTCCCGGTCCGCCTGCGCCTTGCGGCGATCGGCTTCGTAAGCGTCCGGCTCAGGAGAACAGCTTGTGCGAGCAGCATGGCGGCCGCCGGCGGAGCGGTGCGAGATGTGTCCGTTGCGCGGGTCGCGGTGGGAACCGTCGCGGTGGTCGCGTTTGCTGCGCTCTTTCTCTTTCTCGCGCTCCTTCTCGGCATCTTCTTCTTTCTCCTTGAGCCGGCGGATGACTTTGTCGAAGGCGGAGCGGCGCAGCTCGTCCGAGTCCAGGGCCTTGTATTCTTCGAGGCCTTGCACGCGAGAGCGTACTTGGTCCCAGGTATCGTTGACGAGGATGGGTGGCTCGAGGTGTTTGATTTTGGAGCGGAGACCGTCGATTGCGCGACGCTGATGACGCTCGGCTTGGTGCTTGTCGTCTTCGGTGCGGCGGAGGACTTTTTCGTAGAGCCGCTCGAAGATCAGAGAGAGAGTGTCGCGGTCGATGGTGACTGTACGGCGATCAGTGTGCATCACAGCTAGAAAGTCTTCGAAGGTGGTCTTCTGTGTAATTTCGTAGCGTTTGTCCTATAGAGAAGCAGCTTAGCAGTGCGTCATGTATAGTCAGTATAAGAACCTATATACCTCCAAAACGTCGTAGACCTCGTTCCTTCTGACTCGCAACGCTCGCTCTTCTTCCTCGACCATATCCCAGAATAGATCGAGCGGGGTCGATCCAGACTGGCCTAACATTGTAGTATACCGATCATCTTCCTGTATCATCGGCAAAATCTGCATCCACTTAGTTCCCGCTCTGATCTTGCCACCTGCCTTCAGCTCATTCAGCAAAGCCAAGAACCGATCTCTGTTCTGTCTCTCCCTCCTCGCCTTGAGATTTTTCTCCCGCTGGCGCGCATCGTTGAATGTCCGTTCAAGTGACTTGATGTGGTTCTCAAAAGCAGTCAAAATGTCTGATTTGCTAAGTGTTTTGAACTTGTCGTCACCTTGAAAGCGTTCATTGGATTGGATGACCCCTTGCGCTTCCGACCACCTCGTGTAAGGCTCCAGGTTCAAACCCTTCAAAATGCCTACGAGTTCATCCATTGCAGCTTTGCGTGTAGTCACTTCGCGCTCGACGTTGGCCTTCTTAAGATCGATAATATACTCTTCAAACAGCTGCCGCCTTTCGTTGTCATCGTTTGTAGATCTGAATATGGTCTCTCCCTCTATTATCGGCCTCGCCGTTTTCCAACGAGTGTAATGCTTGATCTCTGGATGGCTCTTCAGCATGGTACCAAAGTCAGCTCGAAGCTTAGCAAGTCTCTCCTTCGCGCGATCCTTTTCTTGCAAGCGAACCTCTACCGCATATTTCTCGAATGCAGTTTTACGGTCCTTGGGATCCTTTAAGGCTCGGTATTGGGGATCTTTTATCGTAGCACGCATCGTCTGTTCCCAAGTCCAATCCGGCTGCACGTTTGCGCGACGTAGAAGCTTTATGAAGGCAGCCTCGCCCTCCTCAAATGTCGAGTAGTCCGGATCCATCTGTTGCGAGTTGGCATGGGAGCCTCGAACGCCATTCGCATCTCCATGCCCATAACCGATCTGGCGGTCTGGTCCCACGCGATCCGGGTATTCATCTCTATCCCGCTGTTGTGTATATGGTGAGAAGGGGCTTGTACCGCCAGCTACAAATTGCTGGGCTCTAAGCAATGTCAGTGTCAGAAAGGGACTAAGTTGACAGGGACATACGGTGCGGCAGGTCGTGCAGGCATCGTCTGGGCCAGGGCATTCTTGTACACCTCGGGCATCTCCCAGGAGCTCTGCTTCGTCTCCGTATTGGACCAATACTTCCGTCCTCCTTCTGCAGTGTACTCTTTCCATGGCTGATTTGCTAACGCTCGCTGCAACACACTGATTAGCACATCCATTCCATCTCACTCAATTTCGGTACACCTTAACCTTACCTCTGCTGGTAGCATAAGCTCGATGGGCTTAGTCCATTGTGTCGCCTTAGTTTGGGTGTTGTAGTAGTAGACACGGCCATCCGTGTTGCGCGCTTCTTGCCAGAGACCCGGAGGTCCAGCAATACCATTGACGCCGTTCATGTTGACGACCAGGATGTACAAAGCCAACTCAGAGAGCACAGTGGAGTGAGATGCAAGTCTTCGTAGAGTTGACCGCTGAAGACTGGAGCTCGGGAGAGGTTTGTTCGCGCTAGTGATGAAAGTTGCCTACAGGGGTACATATGGTACGGTTCCTCTAATCCCCACGCGACCTTCACCTCACTACGTCCGTGAGTATCTCGACACAGTCTGGCTTCTCTTCACACCGAGCAGCCGATCCAAACAGTTACGATTACTCGAAACACCTGCGCCAGATATCCAGTCTGAACAGGTCCCACACAGTCGTTCAATAATGGCTCAGATACCTTAAAGCTTGAGTATTAACTCTGTTAAAGCGGGCGTTACCGCGGATATCAGCTCTATGGATGAACTTGACTTCATTGAGGACTCAATATGTGATATAATAGTTCCTGAGGCGTCTGAGATCGATCTTGAGGCTGCTTTGAGAACATCAGATGCCAATGAAAAGGGAGAGCAACCTTCTCTGGTGCCTTCGATTGCGCAAAGGCAGACCCTGTTCTTTGGTAAGCTCCCAGGGATTGGTGGATCGCACAGCTCAATTGTCTTACTCATTCCAGATATGTAGATGAGACCGTCAACCTTTATGTGGTACTGCGAACTTCGTATGTGGAAGAAGAAGCTCTCAAACGCTATCTCTCGCGTATAGCGATCCGGGTTGAGGCACATGTTGTCAGCCTTCAGTCCCAACCCCGGCAGGATGGACCTGCCAAGCAGGCTAGAGATCTGATATTCTCAGATACTGTGAAAGAATCCGAAGATCCTATAACAGTTGTCCAGGAATCAGACGACAACTCCGACGAAGAAAACTCCGGTCACCTCCTTGTCTTTTGGAGGCTCAAGGCTTTCCTGAGTAGGGCCAGAATTTTCTAAATTGTATCTCAGGCTAACGGAAGGATAAGGTCACCCAAGAGCACGAATATCGTCTCGGGCGATTATTTTCACTGTGCTTGCGACATTGCTTCCAGCTACACCAGGGAATGGAAGCACTGGCCAAGAACAATATCTCCCGAGTGGTGTACCAGCGCAGTCCAACCTCTTTGAAGCGTTGCAAGATGATCCCAGCCTTCAAGAAGCAGCTCCGTATTTGTCAGCGTCAAGAGTGTCTCGATTTACCCCTTCTACAAATGCAGCTAAGGGGGGTCCGCCTTTGCTGCGACAACATAACAAACGCACATTCAGCGTGGTACATGCTGCCAGTGCTCGCCTACGATACTCAAGACTAAAAAGCTACGAGGCGAAGCCGACCGTGCTTGCATCACTAGAGTTTGAAGTGGCTCCTGTGCGTTGCGACTTGAGGTTGGAGAAAGTAGACTTGAAGTTAAAGCGAGGCGTTGTGGAACCGCTGACAACAAACTCAAGCCTAATGGTGCCGCTCACGTGCCGACCCAGAGACCAGATTGTCCTCCTCTACAAGTTCACACCCGATGAAGACCTAGACACGAACACCGCAAATACTCTACATACAGAGGCACTGGAGATCTCCATCGGCGCCATTGCGTTAGTCTCTGAAGATTGTCGGCCACATATCTTGATGAGATGGAGGACCAGTGTAGACTTTTCCACGCCACTTAACCCCAGCTACGGCGGACCCAGCCAACTTCTACAGCGCCCGCATCGTCCCTCAAGCTTGCCAGTTCCCACCGCGTTAGGTCCCGCATCTGCTCCTGCCAGTACGGCGTCATCAAGCGCCCGGGTATCACTCAACGGACCAGACGCAACATCCTCATCAAGTGTAGAGGAGGGTCGGTACCGAGCCAATTCCATTGGTGGAGGTGGCGTAACAATAACATTCTCAGGGCCACAACACGTCTACGTGGGCGAGGCGTTCAAGTGGGACGTTTTTGTGGTTAATCGATCGACCAAGATCCGAATGTTGGCATTATTGGCTCTGCCCAAGTCAAGGGCATGGTCGAGGAGACATATCTCCAAATCCTCCGCTTCTTCTTCGGGGGGTATCCTAGAAGACGACGATGCGGCTGATGCAGTTGTTGACGAAAACGTCTTATATGCGACGCAAAAGCACGCCGTCATTGAGCCCGCAGGCCTTGTCAACCTGAGCAGTGACGATTTAAGGGTTGGGTAAGTCTCGATGATCAATTTTGGCTTTAAAAAGGCCCTGCTGACATGTATACTCGTGAAGTCCGTTGCATCCCGGGGCGTGTTTTACCGCCGAGCTGAAATTTGTAGCTTTGGAATCTGGTGCCCTACCAGTAGATGCTGTTCGGGTGGTTGATATTGGGACCAACCAGACAGTATACGTCAGAGACTTGCCTGACATCGTAGCATTACCAAAAGCCACCGACTGAACACCAGTGCACAGACTGTGCTGGTACACATGCGTGAATCTTTCACACTTCCTTAGGGTACAGAGTACCTGGTAGTCAGTAAGGTAGGATACCCAATCAACGTTGACCAGGCGCTTAAGCCGATCATACGAGTACCTAAGGTACGCGACCAGTACGGTAAGGTAGGTAGCCGGCAGCCAGTCGACCACACGAGCCTTTCGACGTTCAACTCCCACCACCCGTTAGAACTGTACCTTCAAGAATTTCTCCGGCAATTTCAGACACTGCAACCAATTTATCGCACTCCTCCAACGTCTTCGCGAGAAACAGAAGTAATCTGTAATCTCAGCCATCTCCGCTTCAAGGATCGTCACGGCGCTCGCCCTTTCGCCACTCGCGCTACGATCGGTGAACAAAGCATCATTTTCCGACGTTGAGGTTATCTGATCTTCGATCATGATTGAGACCGCTCGAAGACGAGTCTTAGGGTCGCTGAATAGCAGATACATATATGGCAAAGTGGTGAGCGTCTACCGCCATTACACGATGACTTCGCGAGAGCATGCGCAATACGCTAGCGTATAGACAACATCGAGAAGGCTAACGTTCGATTTTCTCCTACCATCACAGCCCCTACTACATGCAATCATATTCCTATTCGAGATGGCGATCACTACAAGATTGGTTTCCAAATACAACTCCTATTATGCAGAAAGGCCAGGTAGGTTTCGAAACCCGAACAAGTCTAAGATCCACCTCATGCTAATACTTTGCTAGTATTGACTATCATGATCACGAATGCCGTACGTCCTCTTGTACACACGCTGCTACAGCTCCTGGCTGTTGCCTGCATGGCCCTCCGCTTACACAAGATGGTTCTTCTTAGATCCTCGGAGGTATCGCAGACACTGTTGCCCAATCCATTACCGCGATCAGACAGAAATCCGTACAACAGCCAGGTGGGGTCAGCAAAGACAACTTCGTCGCCATCGAAATACACGAGCTAGACAAGAAGATTCCTTACTCAGCTGGCGAACTGATACCCTCGTCCAAATATCTGCCACCCCCTTTCGACTTCGAGAGGTTGACGCGTTTCATGTCATATGGATTCATAATGGCGCCAGTGCAGTTTCATTGGTTTGGTTTCCTCTCGAGAGCCTTCCCTATCACAAAAGTCGCCGGTCTCGCTCCAGCTTTAAAACGTGTCGCGTTCGATCAGTTGATCTTCGCACCCGTCGGTACGTTTTTGAGTCCCAGAGAGTCGTACTCGGCACCTTTACGCAATATCTGACTCGGCACAGGCCTAGCATGCTTTTTCACATTCATGACGGTCGCCGAAGGGGGAGGGAAGCGTGCTATAACTCGGAAGTTCCAAGACGTCTACCTGCCCGCCTTGAAGGCCAATTATATCATCTGGCCAGCTGTACAGATGCTGAATTTTCGGATCTTACCCATTCAGTTCCAGATCGTGAGTAACCAAAAGCCGACAGGGTCGAGAAGCCGTGTACTAAACACTTCCTACAGCCTTTTGTCTCTTCTATCGGCATTGCTTGGACTGTTTACCTTTCACTCACCAACTCCGCCGAAGAGGCTTAGGCATCGCGGTTTGCTCTTTCCTGGCTGTGCCGGGTGTGTGGTGCTAGTGGTGTCGGGTCGTTCATCGCGTTGGGATCGCGCCTACTGCGGTCAAGCTAGAATTCTGGTTCCAAGCATATTGTTGGTAGCAGCAGGCGCAACGGTATCTGACTCTGTAACTTGCTCTACTTCTGGCACGACGGTAGTCTCGGAGGCGCTTCGGTCTTGGTACGGAATAGTCCGTGGCGTGGCACTGATTGTTTACCTAAATCATCTTCTACACCTTCATCCAATTCAGTTCAGGCAGATCCTACTCAGCACTCTTCCTCAGAATTTGAAGTTATGCCAGTGATTGATAAACCCGTTCGGAGCTTGTCTCGTCATTGAGTTTTTACGTTTTCTGCCCGTGGGCGGTCCCGAGTATGCGAGTACCTATTGTTGTTCTATAGGCAACCGGTTCTTTCGTGAATCAATGGCGGGAGCATGGATTGAAGATTAGATCTATGCCTTATATATGACTGTTTAATTCGGATACTGCCGAAGAGGTTAGAGACTCCGACGGTGCCCCTCCAATGCCCCTCCAACATCAAAAGCATAATCAATTGCCATAGATCTTGTTGTCTCTCAATCAATACTTCCACAAACCCAGACGAGACTGAACAATCTTCTACTCCTGATCGTGTGCCCAACTATAGACACAATGTCACTGTCCAATAAGCTTGCAATCACCGATGTTGACCTCAAGGGCAAACGGGTGTTAATCCGGGTATAGTGAGGGCCTGAGAAGCAACTCAAACCCTGGCTGATCTGGATTGTACAGGTTGACTTCAATGTGCCACTTGACTCCGATAAGAAGATCACCAACAACCAGCGCATTGTCGGTGCTCTACCAACAATCCAGTATGCCGAAAAGCATGGCGCTAAAGCTATTATCCTCATGTCCCACCTCGGGCGGCCGGACGGCAAGGTGGTTGAGAAGTACTCTCTGAAACCCATTGTGCCAGAGCTGGAGAAGCTACTGGGCAAGAAAGTCATCTTCGTCGACGACTGTGTTGGAAAAAAGGTCGAAGAGACTGTGAACAAAGCCAGCGATGGGCAGGTCATCCTACTGGAGAATCTGCGGTTCCACCCCGAAGAGGAGGGAAGCAGCAAGGATGCAGAAGGTAAGAAAGTGAAGGCGGATAAGGAGAAGGTGCAGGAGTTCAGAAAAGGGTTGACCTCGCTTGGAGACATCTACATTAGTAGGCATTGCTGCCCGTGATTATCGTTGGACTGTCACAGCTGATAAGAACTCAAAGACGACGCCTTCGGTACCGCTCACCGCGCTCACAGCTCCATGGTCGGCTGCGAGCTTCCTCAGAAGGTATCCGGCTTTCTCATGAAGAAAGAACTAGACTATTTCGCCAAAGCTCTTGAGAATCCCAAACGACCGTTCCTCGCCATCCTTGGTGGTGCCAAAGTCTCGGATAAGATTCAATTGATTGACAACCTCCTGTCTAAAGTCAACAGTCTGATCATTTGCGGCGGCATGGCATTCACGTTCAAGAAGACATTGGAAAATGTGAAGATCGGCAATAGTTTGTTTGACGAAGCAGGGAGCAAGACAGTCGGCGAACTGGTGGAGAGGGCGAAGAAGAATAATGTCAAGATTGTCCTGCCGAACGACTACATAACAGGGGACAAGTTCGACAAGAATGCCAAGGTCGGGTACGCGACTGACGAGGAGGGCATCCCAGATGGTTGGTTAGGATTGGACTGTGGTGAGAAGAGTATTGAACTGTTCAAGAAAACGATTGGGGAGGCAAACACAATCCTATGGAACGGCCCGCCAGGTGTCTTCGAGCTTGATCCCTTCTCCAAGGGAACAAAAGCTACTCTGGACGCCGCTGTGCAGGCAGCGCAGAACGGTAAGATCGTCATCATCGGTGGCGGTGACACGGCGACTGTTGCTGCGAAGTACGGCGTGGAGGACAAGCTGAGCCATGTCTCAACCGGTGGTGGTGCGTCGTTAGAGCTTCTGGAGGGCAAGGATCTTCCGGGAGTCTCTGCACTGTCTAGTAAGTAGGGGGCGGCATTGTCCGACTTTGCCTGACCTGACGAGGTGAAGGGCACACGTCAAGGCTGTCATTGTAGCGATCAAAGAATCCTTGTGTACTAGACAAGTAAGGGGCCCAAACATGGACAGTGCTCCACCCTTGTAGAATGGCTAGCCCAGGTGACTAAACCTATCTCACAAAGGGGGCCCAGACCCGTTCGTTACCAGCTATGCCCTAGCTCCATTGCCTGTGAAAGCCCAATGTGGTACTCCTTCTCTAAATCGAAAGAACAAAAAAGCGTCTTCAAAGCCATGTTCTCAGCCTCTCTTGCTTGCCTCGACCTTCTTCAGCTCCTCCCTGAGTATAGCAAGTCAGCTCTCTAACATCCCAAGCTCGCGCAATGACATGTTCGCTCACTTCAACTGCTTTGAAAAGTCCTCATTTGTATCATCATCGTCCCAGCTCTCCTCCCACAGATGTGTATTACCCCCGGACACCTCCGCGTCTTCCTGTGGCCAATCTGCAGCATCACAGCATCAGCACGTCAATCTCTTCGACAGTAGTTCGTGACGAGCTGCTCATGCAGCTTGTACACTTCAGCGGGGTACCGACCTTCTACCGGGAAGTCTTCGAACTCGTCATCCTCTTCCAGAGCTGCTGCAGGCTTCTGCTGTTCTTTGGCTGTTTCGACGGGCTTGCTGTCGTCGACGTTGGCTTTGGTTGTGGCGGACGAGCTCCCTGCTGCTGCCATGGGTACGAGACTGTAAGCACTGTAATCAAGCGAAAGACTAGATTTGAGTGGAGATCTGGGCTTGTTGGCTTTCCGTTGATGTCTATTCCCGAGCTCTGGAATCAACTTAAGATGTCTTCGCTTCGCGCTCGGAGACCGCATTCGGACATTTGTGATCTACGACAGGGATCCTCCACCGACGATCGATCTGACATATGAACCCACGACTCTTTTCATTACTTCCGAGTTGAGCATAATATTAATCACAACATCAGCGCTTTGCATCCTGTCATCGTCATGTCTTGCGCCGCTTCTTGCTCTATATAATGAACCCACGCTCATTGGTGTCCACCGTCCTCGGGATTCAAGCTTCTTGAAGCTGACATTTCCACTCGTACAACACAATGTTCAAGGCTGCGTCCTGGCTCCAGGCCAAGAAGAGCAATGTGAATGCATCTACGCACTCGCTAGACTCCTTGGCCGAGCCACAGAACTGTGCGTGAATCTCAGTCCCCTCGCGTGTTGCTGAGATGCTGATGCTCTTTGCAGTAGAGGCAGCTATGCGAGGTATCACCGGAGCTCTTGCATACTGTCGACGACCCTGGGTGGCTGATTAGGATCCTGGGATAGCTGCGATTCACATCATGAATGATGATGTCGACGCTGCCGACGCTGCCGAAGCCGGCTTGAGCGAGGGAAACTCATCATTCCACAAGGTCGGTAGGCTTGAGCGCGTCGCCCGCGGCATACTGGAAAACCCCCATCGTGGTGCTTTTAGAGACGAATAAGAGGGGCAGATAGCTGACCGGTTATCTATAGCTTGGTAAAGGCGTTGTAACGTTCTTGAAGGCTACACTAGGCTTCGAACAGAACATTATGCGCGAAGGTGGATATGCTCCTTCTGGCTGGCATACTGCTACTAACACCAATGCCTGCTACAGCCTCCCAGCGTCTAGCAGACGCAGAAGCAAGCGCGTCTGCGGACCACCGCCGCGCCCAGCGTGAACCCCATGCTTACCGCTCCTCTATATATCCTCCGGGATCTGAGTTTGCCCTATGTCATGCCCAGTCGCAACTCATGAGTGCAGTGGTAGGGGTGCTCAACGAGAGCTTGACGGAAAGTGTGAAGGGCTTCTACAAACTTCGGAAAGCGTACATGACTCTAGATGCCATACTGCAAGCCGAGGTGAGGTATATGAAAGGGGGATATGGGGGAAGCCTAGGTAGCACACGCAGTAATTCGGTGGAATCGCTGCGATCGAATAGATCCGCGAGATCAATGAAAGCTATGCCAGGGGGCTTTGGAGATGAGACGACAGAAGACTCGGAATCGCCACAGCAATCGACGCGCACGGTGGTAGATCCAGTCACAAATCAGACGAAAGCTGTCGACGACACAGCTAGTCAAACAAAAAATCAAGGGGAAGGCGATCAAGAGGAAGATGAATTCTTTGATGCCGACGAAGACCACCAAGGATCGGAGATATCAACGCACTATCTTGCCCATGGCGACGTGGATGGCCTGAATGAGCAGATCTCAGACCTTTCTATACAGCCTAATGGGAAGCCCATAGAAGCTACACGTCCAATACTACAAAGGCAATTCACAACAGCCGGGCTGCTTAACCAAGATCCGGGTTCAGATGTATTTGCCAACCCCATCGACACATTCATTCACTCCGGCTCTAATCTTTACTTTGGCTTACTGCTTCTTATGATCTCCTTGATCCCCCCAGCTTTCGGCAAGCTCTTGTTCATAATCGGCTTCCGCGGCGACAGAGAGAGGGGCTTGAAGATGCTTTGGCAATCCAGCAAGTTCCAGAATATCAATGGCGCCATGGCTGGCCTGATCCTGCTGGGCTATTACAACGGCCTCGTCCAATTCTGTGAAATCATTCCTGACGACAAAGATGGCGAGGACAATGTCGAAGGCTATCCCAAACGAAGATGCGAGATTCTTCTGGCCGAGATGAGAAGCCGCTATCCAAGGAGCCATCTGTGGCTACTAGAAGAAGCACGCATGGCAGCCGCCAACAAACGCCCTGACGACGCGATTCGACTCCTGAGCGGGGATACCAAGAGCCAACTGAAGCAGGTTGAAGCCTTATCCATGTTCGAGAAAAGCTTGAACGCAATGTACTCACACCGCTACGAACTCTGCGCCGAGTCTTTCCTAGAAGTGAGTTTACCTCCCGCTCCGAGCCAGAGGGTATCCCGTCATGCTAACCGCAACCCCCCCCCCCCTCTCGAGTACAGTGCCTCAAGCTAAACAGTTGGTCGCACGCCCTCTACCTCTACATCGCCGGCTGCGCGCACATCTCCCTCTACCGCCAGCACAAACACACCTCCCCCGCCACGGCCCGCACCCACGCCACCAAAGCCACCACCTACCTCCGCCAAGTGCCCCAGCACACGGGCAAGAAACGCATCATGGCCCGCCAACTCCCCTTCGACGCCTTCGTCGGCCGCAAGCTGGCCAAGTGGGAAGCCCGCGCTAGGGACTGGCACGTCGACCTCGTCGACGCCGTCGGCGTCGACCCGATCGAGGAAATGACCTACTTCTGGAACGGGCACCAGCGCATGAGCGACGCCCAGCTCACCACCTCACTAACCGCCCTCGCCTGGTCGGAGGATCCGGCCTCGAACCCGCACTGGCGCCGCGAAGCGCTCGACGAGCGCGCCATCCTGGCCGTGCTGCGGGCCGCGGTGCTGCGGAATCAGCGGCGGTTCGCGGACGCGAAGGGTGTGTTGGCGGAGGTGGTGCTGGGGAGGGAGAGGGCGGAGTTTAAGGGGCAGTTGAGGGATGATTGGACGTGTCCCGTGGCGCATTATGAGATGGGTGCCGTTTGCTGGATGCAGCGGGATGGGGGCGCGGGGGATGCGGAGAGGGTGCGGGAGTGTGGGGAGTGGTTGGAGAAGGTGGCGCGGTGGGAGAGTTTTGGGTTGGATGCAAGGATTGGGTTGAAGGTTACGATGGGGTTGGATACGTTGAAGAAATATGCGGGTGGTGGTGGTGGTGGTGGTGGTGGTGGTGCTGTGCAGGCGGGGTAGGGCATGGTGGGTGGGTCCCTGTGGGTAAAGCATAGCGGTGCTTGGTTTTGGTTTTGGTTGGGTTTGTATCCATCGGAGAGGCGCATGGTGGCAAAGCCGTCATGGGTGTCAATATACTATAGAGCGGGCGAGGTCAGGAAAGGGGAACTGGGGACAGGGCCGCTGCGGCGTTGGCGCCACTTGGAACGGAAACGGACACGACCGAGCTGGGCCATGCTGACATGGCCAAGGCAGGTAGAACAAACATCACGTACATAACTCGATAGACTCGAATCACAAAAGCGGCGAACGTGTCGAGTGCCCACTCCATAGAAGTAACTTTCCCCAGAACGCATTGTGATGCAACAAACGCCCGCTCCGGCTTGCAGACAGGTCCCGGCTCCCGATATAGACCCCTAGATAGACCCCTAGAGCTACAGAACATCCATCTCCGCCCCATCGCCCACGAACGCAAACCGCCCGCTCTCGATAGCTGCCACACGGTCCAGCTCGCCCTGATACTGGGCCCGGACATCGTCCAGCGTCAGCACCCTCCTCTTCCGCCCCTCATCCGGACCTCCTCCGTCGGCCAAGATCCACGCCTGGCTCTTCTCCACGCACGCCAGCACATTGATAAGGGCCAGATAAGCGTTCAGCACCGGCTGGGTCTGCGCCTGCGCGCTGGTGAGCGAGGCCGACGAAGGGCGGACGTCCGCTGTCGAGGCCGCGTTAGCGTTAGAGGTAGAGGAGGTGTCAGTAGACGCCTGCAGCCTTTGCAAGCGCTGATGCAGCACGACAGCGGCGCCACGGAAGTCGTTGCGAGCGAGGCGCCAGGCGTAGAGGGCGGTGTGGTAGGGGGGACCGTGTTCGAGGTCGACTGTTTTGGCGGCGAGGGAGGCGAGGGTTGCGTCGAGGTGGTGGTGGAGGGTGGGGTTGGTGGCGAAGGGGAGGCGGATGAGGGCCGGGGTTTGCGAGGCTGCGATCATGCTGGTGATGAGGGTCGTGAGGGCCGAGTGTTGGAGGGCGGTGTCGGTGTAGCGGGATAGGGCGCTGTAGGCTTCGTCGTAGCGCGACGTTTGGATGCTGGCGTGGAAGAGGCGGGAGAGGAGGTCTGTGCGGAGGGCCTGGTGGGGGGTTGAGGGTTAGTTGACCGGGGTTACTGGAGCAAATTGGGGAGATACGCACAGGGGGGTCGCTTGGACGGACGACGTGGAGGGCTAGTCTGGCGAAGTCCGCGACATAGGAGAAGACTTTGCGCTTCTCGAAGAGACTGACGATGTGGGAATAGTAGTTTGGGAGGCCGTCTCCAAAGTGTGCTGCGTCGATAGGATTCAGAAGACCGGATGACATGCCCGGCAAGTCGTCAAGTGCTACGGTTTGAGCTGAGGCGTGTTAATCTACGGGTACTGCTCGTTGAAATGGAAATAGTTACCTAGAACAAAGGCAGCTTTCCTGAAATGAATAGCTGCCACGCTGTAATCTGCACGACTGAGATACAGTCGCCCCTTGATGTACGTCGACCAAGCGGTCGTAGGCTGGTAACGAAGGAAATCCCAGGCGAGCTCGATGTTCTCATTGACGAGAAGGTTGCACTGAATGTAGACCAGTGCATTGTCAAGGGGCACACCTCGAACTCGCGTTACCCATGACACTACCTGCCTGATATTGTAGGTGATAACAGCCGTCTGGGGATGTTCTGACGCGGTCAAAGGCCTAGGATCGCCAGCAAAGAGGTCTTCCAAGATTGTGGACACCTTTCTCTCACTGGCAGATCCCAACGTGGCGGTTTTCGAGGTGAGAGAACCAGCGCCATCTTCGTGCTCCTTGCTGGGTTTCGTTCGCATGGTTCTTCCAAGCCATCTCATCATCTCGTACTCCTTCAGCAAGCTTATAAGATCACTGTAAGTCTTCGGGGCATCAAAACCGTCCATGGGCTCCCCTTCTTGATATGCCTCTATTTCCACGAAAACAACAAGCACGAGCAGATCGAGTAACATCTGTGCTCCCATCTCGATCGTCTCTTGTGCACCTTTGACGAGCACTTTCAAGCCAAATTGTGTCGAAAGGAGGTCTGATTGATCCTTTGGAAATACCAGTGGAAGCGTCTCGATGATAGCGTCGAAGAGATACCGGTCTAGAGCTTGGAAGCCACCCATATCTTCCAAAGATGTAACAAGACTATCATAATCATCATCTCCAATCATTCCAGCAAAGCCACAACGATCGTAAAACGACCGGATCCGCACAGACACCGAGGACGACGGATCCTGCCACAACTCTGTGCTCAGCGTCATCTTGCATGTATGCAGCAAAGACTGCGAGAAGCGCTTTCGAAACGAGGCAGCGGCTTGAACAAGACCCGCTACATCACCCGGGTGCTTACTGTACTGTCGACCTAGACTTCGAGCTTGCAAGCCAGCTTCAATCAGGTGCATGTGCGTGTCCAAAATTCCGCCGTCATTATGTGTGATTATTTCGGTGTCGCTGCATTCTCGTATCGCAGCACATCCATCCGCAGCAACAACCCACGGACTGCCACCAAACGAATCGTAGCTTATTGACATTGCTTCCCATCGTTGCTTATCTAAATCCCTAGCAAGCATCCAGAAGCGACTGCATTGAGCGTTGATATCCTTGCGAAACCGCTCATAGTCCACCCCAACCTTAGAAAGTCGTTGTAGACATACAGTGGATTCGACCGCTGCACGAATACGCTCTCTCAAGGATTTCTTAGTGCTCAAATCCAAGTCTGTCCGCTTGATGCCAAGAGCGTGCTGGTAGATAGATAGGGATGTCGCCAAAACCGAAGCATTGTATTTGCCAGGATAGAAGAGGAAATTGAGCCAAGCATCGGTTGCGTCTGTCGGTTCATGATCAGAAACCCTTGGCTCGGGCATTTCGTGAAGTGTCTCAGCAGCAGTTGCGACCCATCCCCCTTCCCAAGCACTAGGCAACTCGAGGAGATCGAATGTGAGGGTATACACTCTGTAAGCGTGATTCTGTTTTAGCAGCACCCAGAGCCCCATCCCTATCCCTTCGTCCCCACTCTTCAAGTCGAAATCTGCTACGGTCCATATTGCGCCAGAGGACGGGTCTGGATCTGGAGGCCGTAGATGGACTCCAGGAAAGAGATCTTGTATGCCCACCCGCGAATCTTCAACATCGCCTACTGCCCAGAACTTGAACTCGCCGGCGTCGTGAGGAGAAAAGGTCATCACATAATATCCATCACCATCTCTTGCGCGCTCCGCGTTGAACGTCCTGATAAGCCGTGACTCTGTCGGACTGATCAGAACTTGTGAGACTTCCTGCGGCTGGCGCTCCTTGTCCAGAAGATCCCTTCTAACATCGATTGCACCTGTTCCTATATTCCAGGCCTTGAACGTGTGATCCAGGCAGACAGCAAATAGATGATTGCCATCCGGCGACAACGCCATTGATAATGCCGTGCTTTGCTCTAAACTTTGCCCCTCATATCGGACGGTATTGTTCCCTTGCCATCGAATAAGGCCTCGAAGGGAAGACCCCCAAGCTCCGTCCGCGTAGGTGGTCTCGCGCCAGTGTGAACCTACGATCCACAACTGTCAGCCCTAAATCTGATTGCTGATCGGTAAGTAGTACCGTCATCTCCAGCCTTCCTTGTCAGTCTGAGTAGCCTGCCGTCATGTAGCGAGATCCACAACTCATTAGGGCCACATGCGAGCAGACGGTGTGGTTTGCTGATGCTGAACGATGCCGGCACGAAGCTCTTGCACCAATCTTGGATGTTGCCCTCAGTCGCCGCTGCGCGACAGAACGCGTCTGTACGCAGGCTGAGCGTATGAAGCTCATTGCGCTTTGTCAACACAAACACACTCAGCGAGTCGTGATCTTCCCGGTCTGACAGCACCACACCACCGTTTCTGATCGGGTTGGCGAAAGCGAACCGAAGGGTCAAAGTCGCCTCATGTCTGTCGTGCTCGCTCTTTGTCAAGTCGATTGATCGAAGCTCAAGAACTTTATGATCTTCCAGGATCCGCCATAGGAAGCTTCTCGGGTAGTCCTTTTTCTGGCGGAAGTAGACTGCGCCTGAAGTCGCCAGGTATCTTCTGGCGAAGGCATCCTCATCCTCAGGCGCGCCGACGTTACCATCGGGACGCCGTTGTTGAGTCAACCATGAGCTGCGATGTGATTGGCCGTGAGCAGGTATCTGAATATGGATTGTTGATCTTGGGGAGGTCGGCTCCAAGTCATTTCGTGTCTCTTTGAAGAGGGTGAGTGTTGAAGCGCTTGCCATCGTCGATCCATCAAGGCTCCGTCATCTATGGGTTCTCGTGCAGCGCTTTCGAATCATCAGCTACCTTACATGTACCTTATGTAAATTGTTGACGCGTGTTTTTACCCGAAAGTTAATAATAATCTTGTTAAGTGTCAAACATAGGAGGAGTGGCTAGTGGAATGAACATGTAATCATAAGTGTCTAGCTACTCTATGAAAATGTAACCCTATAAGAAGATCTTTAATCAGCAAAAGAAAAAACTTTTATTCATAATAAACTATTTATTTTAACAAACTTTGCATGTTCTTAAAATCTCTGTAGAGCTCTGAATCACTAAGATAATGAAATGAGACATAATGTTTTGATATATCTTCTCAGATCATTTCAGCAACAGTAAAATAAGATAAAAAACAAAATCTTATAGTGTCTTATCAACTTTAAAAGTCAATAAAACAATATTAAAATGCTTCTGACTCAATTTAAATAAGTATCTTTGAGATATTGAAATCTCAATTGTTCTATCATTAGATCATAGAGTCTTTGTCAGTGATTGATTAAATTAATAAAGTTAATAAAATAAGTAAATTTCAGTGTTAAAAATGACTTTGTAAGTCTGTTAATGACTATGTTGCTTGTTAAAATGTAATCAAGATGAATAAGTCTGTGAGATTCAACTTCTCTTATGAAGTAATGACATATGTCAATATGTTTCATTTTAACATGAAACTCAGAGTTCTTAATTAAAGCAATAGTTTTCTGATTGTTCATTTAAATCATAATTGTCTCAAATCTCTTTAATTCTAGCTCTTTAAGTAATCTCTTCATTCAGACTGCTTTCTTTGTAGTCTCTGTTAAGATCATGTATTTTACTTTATAAAAAAATAAGATAATAATTTTCTGACATTTTAAACTTCAGAATACTGATTTATTAATTATCTTAAATACATACTCTGATGTGAATCTTCTCAATTCAAGATCTTCTTCTCAGTTCAAGTCTGAATATTTTAGTAATTTAAGTTGTTCACTCAATTTATATTTAAAAACAATGTCTAAAGTTTCTTACACATATCAAAACATCTATTTTAGAGTCTTTCAATGTGTGTTGTTAAAATTATGTGCAAATTGACTAAGAATTGACATCATATATGTAATGTTAAGTCACATTTATGTCATAATATACATAAAAGATTCTATAATCTTTTAATATTAAGTTATTAGCTCTGATTCAGCTGTTCTGATAGTCTTTATAAGATAGATCTTAGATTTCATTGAAGTTATATCTGTCTTGACATTCTGTAAATTAAAGTCTTTAAGCATTTTTATAAAATAGATTCTCTATGACAAAATAAGAATTTGTAAAGTTCTGTTTTGTATAATTAACATTTTTAAGTAATGCTTACAGACTCTGCAGTTAGTCATTTTAAAATAATTACTTAATTTAATTTTAAGATCTAGAATTTTGTTTTTATTAAGTTCACATAAAAGAATATCATTAACATAAATAACAACAATTAAAGTTTTCTTTCTAAACACATTATTGTCTGTATGAATCTGTGTGTATTTAAGGTCAACAAGAAAGCAATGTATTATCTTATATTACAGATAAGATAATTATTTTAACTCATATAAAGCTTTCTTTAATTTATACATCTTGTCTTTCTTTTTTTCATACTCAGTAAGTTAAATCACATAAACTTCTTCTTTCAAATTGCTGTGTAAGAAAGTCATTTTGACATTTATTTATTTCAATTCATAGTCATAAAACACAGCTATGACAAAGATGACTTTATAAGTCATTAATTTAATAATTATTGCAAAGATCTCTTTATAATCAATTTTAAATCATTGTTTAAATTCTTTGACTACTCATCAAGTCTTATGTCATAGAATTGAGCTGTTAGATCTTTTTTTGTAATAATAAATTCATTTATTTCTTAAAGCTCATTAATTAGATAACAATATCTTTAAAGTTCATATAAAGTTAATCATTAACAAGTTATACTCACTATTCATTGCTTTCTTTCAGTCTTTCAACTCATAACTTGCAATTATCTATTTAAATGTCTAAGATTTATTCTTAAAGTCTTTTTTCTTTTTTATGACATCAATGATTACATCAAACATGACTGAGTAGATCATAATTGTTTTAAACTTTAACTTTATAAAAGATTGTCTTTCTCTCTTAAAACATCAAGACTCAGCTGATACTGATCTATTAATTGTAAAAAGAATATTTATAATATTTTTTTTTTCTTTATTTCTTCTAACTGATTTAACAATATCAGTATGAAAAAGTATGATGATACATACTCTGAAGATGATGACAATGATGAAAATTAAAAAGAAAACAAGAAAAATAACTGTATATCTTTTTGTTCTGCATTAACAATGTAAGATTGAGTGACTTTAAGAATTGAAACTGCAACTTTAACATTATAAATTGATGAATCTTCATTAAACTGCACATTTCTTACTTTAATTACTCAATCTATCTTTCTCTTTTCAGAAAGCTATACTTTATATTAATTTCTTTCTTTATATTCAACAAGAATCTTCTTATTGCTTTAAGATTCAAATTTAATTTTTATTATTTAGATCTTTTTTAAAATATATATGTATGCTGTGCATTCAAAACATTAAAGATATTTAAAATTGATAAGATCTGCTGATCTATTCTTATTAAGAGATTTAAACAGTAGCTAAATTGAGATTTTGTTGTTCTTAAAAGCTGACATTAAGAGTTAATTAAGAAGATAATATGCTGTTTTAACAGTTTTTAATTATAGAGTTTCAGAGACTTCATTATTCAGAATTATAATTTTAACTTTTGCTGTCAAAAATTCATTACTTCTTTCTGTCACCTCATTCTGCTTTAATTCATAAGAAACTGTTGTTTCATAGATAATTTCTAGACTTTATAATCATTTAATGATGAGCTCACTCTTAAATTTCTTTTCATTATCAAGTTATATTTATGCAATTCATAAATTTATCTAAATAAAAAGCATATTAAAAAACTGTTCAATTTTGTCTTTTGCCTAATCTTTCATTTTTATATTATAAACATATCATCAACAAGTAAGGTCATTCATGAAGATTATATATTACAAGAACTCATCATATACTTTTAATGTAATAAAGTTAACAACATCAATGTAAATTAGTTTAGTCATCTTTGTAACTCAATTTTATAATTTTTTTAAGATCTTCTTCTTTTAATTTGCTCTCATATAGACATCACATAAATATAACAGTGTTTTTATAAGTTCTTATAAGTTAAGTCTCACTATTTCAAAGTTCTTTGACACATTATTAAGACTTAAAATCTCTATATAATTAAGACATCAATGTTAAGTAATTTTCAAGATCTTATTATTTTTAATGACTGACATAATCTTATTCTTGTTTACAGATTTTCTCATCATTAAAATTTAAAAATAATATAGCTTATCTTTGTGTACTACATGATTAAATGTATTCTCTACTTTATTTTTTAAATATAGTAATTCATTCTTAATTTTAATTAATATCTCTTTCTTTTTGACTGTTTCAATTAAGAAAAGATTGAGCTCTATATTAAATATAAGATAAACATTCATTAAAATGATATTTTAAGTCTTTTCATTACTGTTCTTTAGCTATAAGTTAACTGTTTTTATCTCTTAAGTATATGTCACTTTAGACACTCTTCTTATAGAGAATTTGTTGTTGAACATTTTGATTGAGTTAAATGCAGAGAGATTACAGCATATATATTATGTTGTATTAAAGTCAGCTATTCATGACATCTTATTAATCACAAGATTATAGTTCTTTACTGCAGTCAAGATCACTGTATTCTCATTATATTATTTATTTTTAAAACTTAAAAATTTCTTTTTTTCTTTTTCTTTCTTCTTTTTAGTCTCTTGCTTCTTCTTTATCTCTTTAGACATCTTTTTCAGATATAATTTTCAGTAATTGTTCTCAAAGTAAACTGCTTTCTTATAGTAAATGTACATTTCATTTTTATTCTTATTCTTATCAGCATTTCTCTTCTTATTCTTCTTCTTCTTATCTTTATGATTTCTCTTTTTACTCATTAAAACAAGCTTCTCATTTCTTTCTTTAAGACACTTTTCATCAATTAGTTCAGCAATCAAGTTATTGAGAAATGAAATTACATTATAGATCTTAGAGCATTTTGTTGTTACTTATTGAGAGTAGAAGAATTCTAGATTTAATAGAAAAGTAATGATCTTCAGAATTTCATTAATAATGAGATTGAAGATCACAATTTCTTATAAGAGTGTCTTATACTTTAAAGCATAAGTATTGACAGAGAAGTATTGATTAAGTTGATAGATGTATAGATTGTTGAATAAAATATATTTAAGATTAAATTTATGAAATAAATAAAGATATATAAGATGATTTCACATCTTTTTTGCTATTTTTATATTATCTATAACAACAGTGACCTCTGAGCTGACAATAAGAATAATGATGATTGTAATCTTGTTGTTTTGTGTAATTTAGTCAGTTTAAATAATGTTGATTAAGATTATCAATGTAGTTATTATTGTTTTAGATATAAATTCTTCAGTCATTACTGACTAACTTGAAACATCTAACTTTAGTAAGAGTTCAACATCATTTTTTATTATTAAATCTTATAATTCAGTACTCATTAAGTTGTATTTAATCAACATTCTTCATGATGAGTAGTCTGTCAATTTCTTGAGTTTTGTAACTTTTAAAAACATGAGATCATATGACATTGTGATCATTTTGTATAATGAGAACATCTAAATTAATGATGAAGTTATTTTCAATGTAAAGATCTAACTTTAAAATGATCATGAGAATTGTTTTTAACTGTTTTATCTGTGAATTTATAATGATTTAATGTGAATAACTTCTCATTATACATTAAATTTACTTTACTTCTTAAAGAGCTCTTTCTAATGTCTATAAAATAATAACAATGATGAGGTGTTTTTCTTTTACTGTTTTAAATAGAAACAAATGACTTAATGAATGAATTTTAAAGAATATCAATATATATCTGAGCTCATAATCTGTCAAACATAGAAGAAGTAACTAATGAAATAAATATGTAATCATAAGTGTCTAGCTACTCTATGAAAATGTGGCTCTATAAGAAGATCTTTAATCAGCAAAAGAAAAAACTTTTATTCATAGCAAACTGTTTGCCCTAGCAAACTCTGCATGTTTCTGAAACCTCTGTAGGGCTCTGAACCACTAAGGTAACGGAATGAGGCATGATGTTTTGACATTAAGTAAGGTAGTTAGTTAAGTTGACCAGAAATCAGCGTCCGGTTTAGGTTTAGTCAATATCCTATTGGGGAAAAGCTTATTGCTTATAACTTACTTGGAAACTGACTCTTATCTTACTCGTAACTACCTTAGCTACCTTGCCTACCTTACCCACCAGCTCCTCCACCACCACTACCACTACCAACCCCGACGACTCCGACGACCTCTCCCCCGCTCACCGGCTCTTTGTACGAGGACTCTGCTGGTCTTGGTATCCGGATAGCTCTAGGGGGGTACCTTACTGTCTCTGGAGAGTGCGCAGGAGCCTGAGTCCTCAGTCCTGTCTCATTATAACTCTTTATGCCCACAACATGACATCCAAAACCACGCCAGCCATATCGACAGCGTCGATTTTGAAGGCTCTGAAAGACCTTGATCAAACAGACGCGGCTTCACTACGGGATTTTGTCGAGAAGATCGAGAAGTCTGTGACCGCCAAAGTAACCCGGCCTCCTACTGTGACCGCGGGCGAAGTCAATGAGCGCGATGTTTTCCAGCTCTTTGGTCTGTCAAACCCATACACCGACTTTGGAACCATCAGAAATTACCACTATCGTGAGATGAAAGCGAAACCTCCTTCATCTATCCTCAGTTTACCATCGGGGTCCGCAGAGCTTCTAAGAAGCGTCGCAGAAACATGGCCTCTCAACAATGAGTCGAATGTTCGAGTTTTCATATCGATGATAATCCATTATGCCGTTCATCAAATCAACACTGAAAGAGCAGCCAGCCAGACGTCATCTGACAAGCCTACCTCATCGAACTCTAGTTGTCTTGCCCCTTCTCCGACAGCACCACTGCCAGTCACTCCATTGCCACCTCAGAATAGCAATCAATCATCAGCTGTTCCGAATACTCCAATCACTCTAAAGGCATATACGGAAGTTCCAGCTTCTGCCGAAATAATTGACAGTAACAACCAGAGAATCAGTGTTCGCGGGATCATTGATTTTGGAATTTCATATGCAGCACCAAACGCACTGCATAGCTTTTTCGCTGTGTTTGAAGCTAAAGCAGTTGGGAAGTTAGACAATCAGGCTTGGGCACAGCTGCTTTGCTATCTAGGTCCGTCTACAGTCTTCAGTTTGTCTCTTTGTACTCACCCTTGTCTAGCCATCATCAAGACACGTCGAGAAGCCGCCGAAAAGAGCAATGTGACTGTCTTCGGTTGTCTCACTGATGGAGGAAGCTACCAATTCGCAAAAGTCAGCAACACAGCAAGGGTATTTTATGGCCCTGCCACTCAGAAATTGTCTGTGATGACTGATTATCATAGGTCTCGAGAAGCAGATTTCTCAACGTCGCTACTGAGCTTACTGAGATATACCGGTTCTTCTCTCAATGTCTACGAGGCATCATTCGTTCCTCACCCACGACTTCCCCGGCCCACCAAAGCCGGATTTCCAGTGAGGTAAAACCCTTCGAAGGGCATGTACTACCCGATTACATCGAGGACCTCGAAATCATTGAGGTAGCAGACGCCATGGAACTAGCTTACTGCTTTGATGGCTGAAAGGGCTCGACGTGGGCGAAGTGGTTTCTTGTCTCGGAGATTTAGTGATTCCAGTTGCACCTAACTTACGAACGAAGGCCATCCTCCATCTTGCCTGAGTGCTCTTAACCGCACGCCCCGAAGCCACCGAGCTTACCCAAGGTACTGTACTAACTTATATAGGTACTACTGTAACGTTAAGTAAGGTAACTTAACTTACAGAAATATACTTCCCTGACACCCTGACTGTTTGGGATAGCGCCCATCTGCGAACCTTCTTCAGTACCTTACCTTATCTAAAGCAATGTTCAGGTCAGATTGATCTGTACACATACATACTCAACCTGACCTAGCTCGCTCCATTATTTTAATTCTGCTAGATTGTGTACCACGTCTTCCATCAATCATCCATCGACAGCCACAACAAGTCGACGATGTCGGCCACTCCGGCAAAGGACGAATCACCGGCTAGCTGCGGTGACTCTTGCTGTTCGTCGAACAATAGTGACCAATCCACCGCGGAGCAACTGAATGGATGCTGTGATGCGAAGGACGGAAAACGGGCTAAAGGCTGCCGCGACACGAAAGCGGAGCAGCAAGATCTGGGACGCTCTTACGAGCGACTGGAGGGTTGCCGCTTGTGCGACTCTACGCGTAGAGGAAGAAATGACCCCTGCTGTGACGGTAGGTGTACTGCTGTCATTAAATGATGAAATGTATATTAATTCGCCATTAGACTCTTGCCTTCAAAGGTTAGCTATTCGAGATTGCAAGGAGAATTGTGATCAAAGTAACCGGCGGCAAGACGTTCAGCGGGGCAAGTCTCGTCTTGGACACAGCTAGGGTTACAGAATCGCTAACTCTTGTGCAGTCAGGACCTCCGTCGACTCCAAATCTTCTTACGACAGAAAGGCATCGACCGAGGACGATCCGGCCGCGTGCAAGTATCATATAGAGACGACCCGCCGGCGATACGCATCTTCGTTGGAGGCGCTTGGGTGCATTTGTAAAGCACTTCTAGCACGCAACTTGGAGTCATGTTGTTCGACTCGGCATCGAGTATCACTTGAGCGAACTAAGCATACGTCGAAGTTGAATCTTTCGCGCTCTCCGTCGCTGCGATCTCAACAAGAGATGTCGCGTTGTGCACAGAAATCTAGCCGAGATCGTCGCAGCGGCGGCAAAGATACCTGTGCGACAGTGTTAAAAGCGCGGTGCGACATTCAGAGCGAAGGGTACTCGGGTGGTGGGCTTCGGAACCCACAGAAAAGCTCTTGTTCAGGCCAGGGCTGTTGTACAGTTCCGGAAAATAAAGAGATTCCTGGTAAAACTTGTGCAGAGGACAGTTGCTCTGAAATGGGATGTCGCCCCTCAACCGAGGGCCAGGAAGGGCGGCAGTACAAGCCGGAGTCGGATGGGATCTCCAAGGCGAGGAACTTCGCATCAAACCCTAGTGACGTCGAAAAGGGTCTGAGCATGTTCGAGCATGTTATTCTTAGCGTCCAAGGAATGACTTGCAGCGGTTGTGAAACGAAGCTCTTCAGATCGCTATCTGGCATTCCGTCGGTCAGGAACCTGAAAACTAGTGTTGTGCTCTCCCGAGCCGAATTTGAAATCGACATCAGCACCATCTCCGCCGATGATGTTATCGCTCAACTTGAAAGGACGACCGGGTTCGGTTACGAGAGAATCACGGACAAAGGCCAGCATTTAGACGTCTTAATCACCGGTCATCCAAGTGCACTGCTCGATCAAACGCCGCCACATGGGGTCACCAACATGGCCTTCGTAGGTGATAAAACTGTTCGCATTTACTACAATGCCGAATCAATCGGTGCAAGGGACCTCCGTGACCGAGGGTTTAGCGCGCCACTTCTACTAGCTCCCCTTCGTCCTCATCCTTCCATTGCCGCAGGGAATAAGCACGTTCGCAAGGTTGGTTTCATAACTATTCTCTCAGCCTTTTTGACGGTTCCTGTCCTTGTTTTCGCCTGGGCGCCGCTTCCAAAGCATGATCTCATATATGGATCTGTGTCTCTGGTCCTAGCGACAATCATTCAGGTTGTGGTTGCGGGTCCTTTCTATTCTCGTGCTCTGAAGAGTCTGTTGTTTGCTCGAGTGATCGAAATGGACCTACTCATCGCACTGAGCACAAGTGCGGCATACATCTTCTCTGTGGTTGCCTTTGGGTACCTTGTGAGAGGTAATCCCCTTTCAACTGGCGAGTTCTTTGAGACAAGCACCCTACTTGTCACCTTGATCATGGCCGGTCAATTTATCAGTGCGCTGGCGCGTCAAAAAGCTGTTGAGTCCATCTCAATCAGGTCTCTGCAAGCTACTACTGCTATTCTTGTCACTAATGGCAAGGGTGAGATGGAGGTAGACACACGTCTACTCCAGTACGGGGATGTCTTCAAAGTTGTACCCGACTCTCGGATCGTCACAGACGGTACAGTCCTCTTTGGAACATCTGAAGTGGATGAGTCCATGATGACGGGAGAAGCAAGGCTGGTCGAGAAGAGGGTAGGATCCTCAGTTGTTGCTGGGTCTCTAAATGGCTCAGGATTGCTCGATATTCAACTCACTCGCCTCCCAGGGGACAATACAATCAGCACCATTGCAGGCATGGTGGATGAGGCCAAGCTGTCGAAGCCAAAAATACAAGAGACTGCCGACCACGTGGCTGGGTACTTTGTCCCTGTTATCATCACACTTACTATCATCACACTTATCATCTGGATTGCCGTTGGCATCACAGTTCGCAAGCAGACTGGGTCTGAGGCTGCAATTCAAGCAATCACTTTTGCTATTGCGGTGCTGATTGTATCCTGCCCTTGTGCTATTGGACTTGCTGTACCCATGGTGGTAGTCATTGCTGGGGGTGTTGCCGCAGATCATGGTGTAGTTTTCAAGACTGCTGAAACTATCGAAATAGCTCGGAAAGCCTCTCATGTTGTTTTTGACAAGACAGGGACCCTTACCCAAGGCAAATTGGCTGTCACTGCTGAGGAATATCCAAAAGGATCTAGAGACTCAACCTTGCCACTCCTACTAGGGCTGATTTCGAACATCAAACATCCAGTATCCACTGCTGTGACCAATCACTTGAGGATACGAGGCGTCGTACCGGCTCAGCTTGATGATATCAAGACAGTGACTGGCAAAGGGGTGGAGGGAGTTGCTAACGGTACTACAATCCGCGCTGGCAACTCCCACTGGCTAGGTGTGGAGTCTTCGCCGGAAGTCCAGTCTTTCCTCGTCAAAGGATACACCGTCTTCTGCGTTGTGATCGCCAACGAATTGCACGCCGTTTTCGGCCTCGAAGACTCTCTCCGCCCCGACGCCGCTTCCGTAGTCTCTGCGTTAGCCTCACGAGGAATTACCATTTCCATTGTCAGTGGTGACGACGACGGAGCTGTGCAGTCAATTGCCACGAAGCTTGGCATTCCGCCGTCCAACGCCAAGTCCCGCTGCTCGCCCGGTGACAAGCAAAAGTACCTCCAGGACATCATGAGAAACAAGCAAGATGTGGTCATCTTCTGTGGTGATGGCACCAACGACGCCGTCGCTCTCGCCCAAGCCAGCATTGGCGTGCATGTGAACGAGGGCACTGATGTAGCACAGAGCGCTGCCGATGCAGTCCTGATCCGCCCTGCCCTCACTGGGATCCTTGTTTTGATGGACCTCTCACGTGCGGCGTTCTTCCGCATCGTCTTCAACTTCGCTTGGGCGTTTGTTTACAACCTTTTCGCTATTTTACTTGCTGCGGGCGCATTCGTCAACGCTCGTATCCCACCCCAGTATGCCGGCTTGGGCGAGGTTGTCAGCGTGCTGCCGGTGGTTGCCATTGCGCTGCAGCTGAAGTACGCCAGATTTGGTGGGAGATGAAGTTTCTTGTTATGGATTCAGTTATGGCACATTTTCTTGGCTTACCCAGCTATGAGCTTGATTGCCTCATATGCACTTACCCAGCCACCACTTAGCAAGTAGTTAGTTAGACTTCTTCTTCACTTCAGATAGCAATATCAGTCATACCTACCTACGGGATAAGATCTTACAATAATATGAGAGCATTAACTTTCCCCTGAGTGTATGATCATTCGTTGATCTATCATTACTTCATTGTATCATCATGTAACTAAATCTTCATCTCAACAATAATGACAGGTAACTTCAACTTTGACTGATAGAAGTACGAAGTCCAGTGACAAAATCCCGGGGCACCCTCTTCGTATGGAGATTTACCTGGTAGTCTTTCGTAAATACCTACAGGTAAGGTAGAGTTTCCTAAACTCGTGGGGTGCTCCAGAACTTTGCAACTGGCCTTCGTACATAAGGTACTGATCCAACGTTCCAAGGAAGTGGTGATGTCTTGCAGGATCTGCGCCCAAACGGCAGGGTCCATGCCAGCCGGGGGAGTTGTATCACCGTTGTTGCCGTGCGGGCTAACATTGCTGCTATTGTCCGCCATTCTTTCTGACGGGCTCCGGGGATTGTTTTCGGTAGTGCCGGAGCTAGATGACTGCTGAGATGCTTGTGAGGTGGTAGAATGCCCTAAGGTGTTTAGGTCTATCTCTGATGGGGTGGCTATGGAACGTCGTAATCGTCGTCCGGCCGCAAAGGGGTTTGGAGGATTCGGATCAGGCGTACTGCCGGTATCTGACTGTCATCATTCAACATGGCAATAATGTCCTGCAACGACAAACCACGGGGCTACATCCGTCTTCGCCCCCAATGTAGCACAACGACGGATTCGTTGCACATGCGAACAACCCAACTGTCCCTGCTTATCCTGAGAGAGGGGGGGAGGAGGTGAGGAGGGGGTGTTGGCTGCACTGACGTCTAGGACAGAAACGGCAGAAGAGTTTGCTCCAAAATCCGTCGAATATGTTACTGAGGAAATAGTCTGGGGAATATTGCCACCCGGTATTAGGGGGCTAGGAATACGGATCTTTCTCTAGAGTCTTCGCATATAACCGCCCTTCTCGAATCTCACAAACAGCTTTGTTCTTCGTGCTGAACACTACCTGTAAACACACGCATTTCACTCTGAGTTTGATTTTCACCTCCTTTTGCACGCCCTAGCCTTCTAAACAGCCGCCAAAACTCCTTTCTTTTACATGTATCTTACACAAGCCCAAGTTACTCGATCGCTTCAGAAGTATTCGAGTGCCGATACGCAGCCGCAGCGTCCTGGAGAGCTCTATACTCAGGCGACGCAAGGGCCTGCAGCGCCGACGGTCTCTTCGCCGGGTCAACAACCGCCAACAAACGTATCACATCCAACACCACTTTCGGCACGCCCACGTCCAGAGCGCACTCAGCCCACACTTCATATGGCAGTGTTTGCAACATCGCCTCCTTTGGATCATCGACCGACGGTGTAAGCATAAGCTTTTTGGCCGCGTCGAACCACTGCTGGTAATAGCCGTCGCCGGTACGCAACGGCGGAGGAGGAGGAGTCATCGAGCCGTTCGGATCAAAGAGGCACATGATTTTCGCGAGGCACCAGGACATTGGATGGGAGGGTTCCACGCGGTCGTGGTCGCCGAGGAGGTCTTTGTCAAGCCATTTCAACACCTTTTCTTCGTTAGATTGGGCTAGAGCAGAGGAAGATGAAGACCGACTAAAGCAGCAGCAGACCATACGTCGGACTTGTGGTAGCAGCGCACACCGGTCCAGACCTCGGGAGCTCGAAATGCAGGCGGTTGAGCCCAGCGTAGGTTCGCACCCTCGTCTCCCACTAGCGAAATATCAGCACCACTCGTGTGTAGGGATGTGGGTGGGCATCGAACTAAGCCCCAAGTCCCCGATTTTGACTTCGAGAGACGGCCCGTCGATGTCGGAGACGAGAACGTTCGCGGGTTTCAGGCCTGCTGTGCTTAGTATATCCGGTATGTAAATGATAACCCCTAGGGGGGCGAATGGCATACCTGTGTAGACGAGATGCTCTCTTTCCAGCTCGCCGAACCCTCCCAGGACTGTTTTCAGAATGCTTGCGATCAACACAGGATTCTCAATGTGTGACTCGGTAGATATATTTGCCAGAGTAGTATCCATCCATTCCAGGGCCAGACAGAAGGGCTTTTGCGCCGTCCAGCTCGTTTGATCGTTCACGGTGTCATACATCTGTCGGAAGTTCTGAGACGATGCGATCCGAGGCCTTCTGTGGTGGTTGTATTCCCTCAGCAGACACTCCTTCTGGACTTTGTTGTTGACATCGGCCGTTTTGACTACAGCCCTGGCTTGTGAGTTAGCTAGAGGTCTAGACATATGCATGTGAATCAGACATACCATTGTCTTCCTGGACAAATGGATTGACTGCCACGCAAGACCTCGGCCTTGAATACAGAGTTGAAGACAGTCTTATCCCCAAGTCGTTCGACGAGCCGGAAGTCGTGTTTGCCTCCGCGTAGAACTGCCCCAAGATGCAGAGCCATTCTGTGTTGCGGGCATTGGGTGGATGAGTGATGGATCGTTAGGGTTAGGGTGAAACTACGTGTTTACTGTTTGTGCAGTTATTCATCCACTTTTTCCAGAAAAAACCCGTTGACGCAACGAAATAGAGAAGCCACTTTTACACTGCACTGTATAAAGAAAAAGTAGCAGTTGATACGCACCATACTTTAGAACTCAACTTTGGTGTTGATGACAGCAGTATTACAAGAGTAGACGGTGATATGGTATAGGTGGGGGCAGCAGCTGTGATTGTAGGGTATACGTCTGTGGATAAGTCACTGAGGACTTCCTGAACGGTCTTTCTATGATTGTGACCATCAGATTTGTTCATATAGCTATGATTTCCAAGTCATTAAGGATTTGCTACACCAAATAACCTCCCTATTGCGAGGATCAACAAGGCTAGATTTGGGGGCCCCTAGTTTGTATTGTACTGGCATTCGCCTCAACCCTGGCCAATGTTATTCATGATCCGCATTGATTGCCTCCAGTCATTCATTGGATACACAAATGGGCATTTGTTTCCCTTTCTCTCTACGATCTCTACCAAACAGTAAACCAAGAATGAAAAAGCGGCGCCATCTATTCTGCAGTGTAGCGTGCCCTATAGAGACCACACGATGCTTTGTAAGTCGCTTGAAGCAGGATTCGTGACATGTGCCCTGGCTATGACCGCCAGAACCCAGTCCCAAACAATTGCTGTTGACCAAGAGGCCGCCGTATGCACAACCCAAGAACATAAGCACAGCACAGAGCCAGTAGAGCAAGAGTGCCAAAGCAGTCATCGCTGCATGGTACGATGTGGACGGATATTATTGGATTGGCGACTATGCTATGCCAAGAAGTACCACCACTCGCCATCCATCAGAGGGTATATCAAAAACGGAAAAATGTGATATACGACGAGAGCCTTTCCCCGCCAAGAATGCGGAAAGTCGCACCCAAAAGACACCCAACATTGGCCCCAGAGAGTAGAATAACACCATATACCGACGCGATCAAGCCAAACGCAATTGGCTTGACCAGGGAGACTAGAGTGAGGAGGGAAACAAGCGTCGTCCACGACAACCACGCATCCGCACTGCTGACATTGCTATTGCATATATACCCCTCCTCAGCTCACAGGTTCGCAAACTTCTTGAACCAGCTTCCCCTCTTCGCTGGCCCGGCACTGGCCAGCCGGCCATCAAAGGTCCGCACCGGCCCTCCGTTCTCATACCCCGCGTAATCGCTCTTTCTCCGCGTATATCGGTCCCCTTCACTGCCCTCGCTGCTTCTGATACCGTCCCTCTCTGCACGTCTGGGCTCTCTTCGCCTGCGGTGACCATCTCCTCCGTCGGGGGTGACGGACGCGTACTTCGAATGACGATGCGATCTTCGCACTTCCCTTCGCACGTCTTGATCGTCGTCATCTAGCTCCTCGTGCTTGCGACCGATGCCAGTAGGAGGAGGTTCGATAACGGTAGGTTCGACCGGAGGAAAGGCCGGGGGTTCGATGATCTGCGAATTGATCCAAGAAGAGGTGTGGTCGTTCGCACCGTTCAGGTAGGGGTCAGTATGAGTTGGCAGCGGAGCGGGCGCGTTGTAAACAGGCACGTCTGGAACGACGTCGTTGGGTCGAACACCGCGAGACCCGTTGCGGGGATCGAAATAGTCTTCGACAGGTGGGGCCGACTTCCGGCGATTAAGACCCTCTCGGGTGTTACGTGCTTCGCGCCGGACGCGACGGTCAGCTTCCTCGTCTGCATCGTACCTTGGCACCGGCTTATCGATATGGGAGCGCCTTCGCTCGGTTTTGCGAGGCCTTGGACTACGTTCATCCACCATGGGCGATGGAGCTCCGCTTGAAAGTCCTTTATCTCGATGTCTCTTGCGGTGCTCGCCGTCTCTATTACCGGTTTCGTCGTTGGCTAAGGTCTTCCCAGCATGTCTGTCTTCCCGGGCAGCTCTCCGCGCCTTTTTCTCTTCTCGCCTCCTAGCTTCTTCCTCCTCCTCTTCTCTAACACGCTTTTGCCGTGCTTCACGAGCCTTGGCCCTCCTCCGTTCTTCTTCGGCCTTCTCTGCCTCCCGTCTTCTTGCTCGCCTCTCATCTGCAGCTCTAGCGTCGGCCTCTCTCGCCTTCTTTGTCGGATTATCTCTCGACACTCTTGGGGATCCTCGATCGTGCTTCGTTGCTCCTTGCTCTTCTGGCTCCGTGAATGCGCCGCCGCCAGGAAGAAAATCCCCGCCGAAGTCCTCGGCATCATTTCCACCCCTACCCGATCGACCGACCTTTCGATCTTCCCTCCTTAGGCGTTTGGAGTCGTCAGTCCCATATACGGCTTTCGTCTTCGGGCTTTCGAAGGTTTCCGAAGCACGACGACTCTTTCGGAAAGAACCGAAAAGACCCATAAGCTTTTCCGGCCTCTTCGCGCTCGACATCGAACGTTTGAGCGGAGCTGGCTCGCGGGGCGGGAGAACAAACGCCAAGTCATCAGACCCAGTTGTGACCTCGGGTCCATCGTTTGACGGTCCAGCTTCGACCATCACGATATCGTCCGTGGCGGTAGTCGCTCCGCCGAATTGTTTAGGCTTTGAGTTCATGTTAGCTTTCAGCGGTTCAAGATAATTCCATGTTTGACCAGGCCTTTCCGGGATTACCGCGGTAGGTGCCAGTGGCGTGGGGTTGGATCTGCCCAGTGGTGCGAGACCTACCAACTTCTTTGCCTTGCTTTCTGGACCCTTCTTTTTCGATGACGATGCCTTGATAGGAACATCTACCATTGCATCATAGTCGCCATTGACCATGACAAGGTCATCATCATCGATAGCGTAGGGGTCAGGAACAACTCCTGTGGAGGCGTCAGCTGACCCTCTCAATCGGCACTCATACCCACTAGGCCCCTTACCTGGTAATTTCTGCTTGCCCTTGGTCGATGGCCGCCTGTCGATCTTCCCTGGGCCCATTCCCATAATCTTTGCCGCTTTGGCGGGAACTTCGGGCTTGTCGTCCGGTGGAGGCGACATGAGACCAACCGCACCGACATCGATCGACTGACGTCGAGAGCTAGTCTTCGGTACCGCATTGCTCGATCTTCGAGTTGACATCGTTCTGGCAGGTGAGGGACTCCCCATCAAAAGTTGCGAGAAACTCATCCCTCTTGACTTTGATGGCTTTGCCTCTGGTTTCGTAGCTTTGTCGGATCCGGAAGACTTGGACGAACTCTTTTCAGTCTCCTTTCCGGTGCCAGTCTTGGTAGATTTAGATCGGACCAATCCGGGAGGGGACGCCTTTGCTTTTGCCGGAGGTGAGTCCCCATCAACGTCATCTTTCACAGCTTTCTCTTTCTTGACTTCTTTCTTCGGCGCAGCGCCCCAAAAGCCCCAGGAGGACGCTGTCTCTCCTCTTACGACTCTTGCACGTTCTTTCTTGACAGGTTTTACCGCTGCGGGCTCAGGTGGTGGAGTGGGTGGACTTGGGGGTGACGGGGGAGCAGGAACGTCGACGATCATGGGGTCCATCTTAGCTTTCTCGGCGCCTCTCTTTACTTTCTTGCTTGCCTTTTTATCTATCGGGCCTAAGTCAATCACGTCTATAATGTCGTCGTCCGCGCCCTCAAACGGAAAGCTGCCAGGAACCGCTTCCTTGGATGCTTTGTCTTTTGCGGGATCAGGTGAGAGGACCTTTTGCTTCGACGTAGCAGCACCCTTACTTGCAGCTACAGGCTTTGCCTTTGCGAGACTGTTCGACTTTTTAGGTGGTGTATCGGCTTTTGGCGGTGCTTCTGGTTCGGGCGGGGGTGGAGGTGGGATGGGTTTAGCCTTCTCCTCTTTTTCCTTCTCGAGTGCTTTGATCTTCTCAGATACAGAGAGTTTCCCTGCCACTTTGGATTTAGCAGAGATGGACTTGTTCATCGCTGTTGCAGTGGCGGGTGGTGGTGGAGGAAATAGTGGTTGGTCATCTATAGGAGGTTCTGGTTCCTTCGGAGGCTTGCCTAGCGAAGCTTTCTGATTGGTCGAGGTTTGTTTTCCAATTTCCTGGTTGGGTTCATCAGCTTTCTTGCCAGTTGGCTTCTTCGATGAACCCCAGAAGCTCCAGGCGTCGGATTTCTTATCGTCTTTCTTATCAAACGAGTCGGCTAAGTCCGCCAACTCATCGTCGTTGAGGTCGGGATCTCCATCCATTAAGTCAATTAGCGCGTCAATGTCGTCGCTTTGGGAACTATCGACCTTGCCGCTTTTGTCGCTACCTTTACTTTCAACTTTACCCAACTTCCCATTCTTTTGGATTTTGGATCCCTTTTTGTCGGTACGATCTACAACTTCCAAGACGGGGTCGCTCTTGATTTGTTCTTGTGCCTCTGACTTGCCCTTCTCTTCTTCTTTCTCCTTGGCCTTGTCCTTGGCAGTCTTCGTCTTCGATGTGGCAGTGGAGCCAAAGCTACCCCAGAAGCCCTTCACTGCCTTTGCAGGCGTCTCTTCTTTCGGTGACTCTTTCTTCACCTCAGCCGCAGACCTGTCCTCATCAACGTCATCCAGACCGTCAAAAAAGTCGTCTACCGGCTCCTTTGCGCCTGCGCCTTTCTTGTTTGATTTGGTAACCTCAGTGGTAGCGCCCTTCGACGCGGACGTCGTCCGAATAAGAGGCTCTTTCTTGATGTCCTTCTTGCCTTTCGTCTTCACTGGTGCAAAAGTACCCCATTCACAGTCTTCTGGGTCATCTAGTGCTGAGAAGGGTGGAGGTGTCGGCTCAGGCGTCAGACCCTGAGCCGGTGGAGTAGGTGCGGGAGGAGGAGCCTCAAAGACATGGCTCTTCTTTCCCGCCTTCTTCTGGTCCTTTTTCGAGCCCGTTCCCCAGATACCCCACGAGTCAGCCTCAGCAGGTGCGTCCAGGTCAACGATCGCATCCGGTAAGGTGCCCGGCATTGCCGTTGGATCGTCAACCACCTCGATAGAAGCGTCTTGTCCCAAGCGCTTTGCCTTGTCCTTCTCTTTTTTTTTCTTGTCCTTGCTAGAAAGCCCCTCAGTGGGCCAGATATCTTCAACCCCAGTCACATCAGGCTCGTTGATAGCAGCCACGAGTGGCTCCGGAGCTAGAGTGACTGGCGTGGCCTCCGAGACTTTGCCCTTTTTGCCTTTCTTGTCTTTACTCTGCTTTGATGTGCCAAACGATGCCCAGTCATCGGATTTGGAATCTTCCAGAGGGTTCGGAACCATACGGGGCGGAGGAGGTGGCGGTGGCAAAAATTCGTCCGCCTTGGAATCGGCGACTGCGCCCTTCCTGCCTTTCTCATCGTTTTTCTTGCCGGTGCCAAAGTTCATCCAGTCGTCATCAGCCGCGGCGCCGCCTTTCTCAAAAGCAGGCGCGGGCTCATTCACAGTCAACGGAACGTCCACAACCTCAGTGATACCTTTCTTCTTGCTCTTCTTGTCTGTTTTGCTGGCGCCGCCCCAGCCGCCCCACCCGATATCAACGGCTGACTCTTGCTCTGGCACATCTACGGTGCCAGGATCGTCCAGTTCCGTATGCTCTTCGAATGCGCCGTTCTTTCCCTTCTTCTTGTCTTTCTTCGAACCGAACATACCCCACTCGTCGTCCATGACGGTCGGCGCTAGATCTGGGACGACGACAATAGGGGGATCTTCAACCTTAGGTATCTCTTCAAAAACACCCTTCTTTCCTTTCTTTTTGTTGTCCTTTTTCGAACCAAATGATGTCCACGAATCGTCAGCGGCGGGGCCTGCTGTTTCCATTTCAGGTACCGTAACTACAAGCGGCTCTTCGAGTTTGCTTATTTCATCTACAGCGCCCTTCTTCCCTTTCTTCTTGTCTTTCTTCGTGGTGGCAGAACCCCAAGCATGGTCTGCCGCGGTCGTGGCCGGTTCGGGTACTACGTCTGGGACAACGACTGCGATAGAGTCCTCGACCTTGGTGATTCCTTCCATTGCATCCTTCTTGCCTTTCTTCTTATCTTTCTTGTTACCGAAAGAGCCCCAGGTGTCAGGCACGGCTGGTGGAGCCGCCTCGGGCTCGTACTCTGGATACCCGATCGGGTCTTCGTCCAGTTCTGGCAAAACGGATATAACGGGCTCCTCGACTTTACTGACTTGCTCCACAGCACCCTTCTTACCCTTTTTCTTGTTCTTCGTACCAAAAGTCCCCCATTCTCCCTCCGCGGCTGCTATGGGATCGGGTGGTGGAGGCGGCGGAGGTGGCGGGAGAGGCTCTTGCTCACCCTTCTTTCCCTTCTTCTTATCTTTCTTAGGATCCCATCCACCCCAAGAGTCATCGGCTGCCGTCTCAGGTTCTGGCACTACAACGACCGTAGGTTCTTCGACGGGTACTTCTTCGATGACGCCTTTCTTCCCTTTCTTTTTGTCTTTCTCTTTCTTGGAGGACGCCGTGCCCCACCCACCCCAGCTGTCTCCATTTGTCGTTTCGGCTTCCGGCACCACAATCACCGCCGGATCCTCTTCGGGTAGCGCGTCGAAAACACCTTTCTTTCCTTTCTTCTTGTCCTTCCTGCCTGTTGCTGTAAAGCCTCCAAAGTCATCCTCCTCCTGTTTGCCGATGCCATTGCTCATCGGCACCTCCTCTTGCATTTCACCCACACTGCCCAGGTCACCAAAATCATATCCCGAAGAAAAAGTACTTTTCTTATCCTTCTTCTTCCCAAAGGACCAGGAGCTGTTATCGGCAATATCACCTTTGCTTGCCTTCGCGTCATCGGGCGGCGCCGTCGTTCCGGCGTCTGCACTGCTGAAATCCCACTTGCTACCCGTATTCCAACTGTTTCCCCAGCCACCAAACCCAAAACTACTCCCGGCCTCTTTGGTGGTGGAGCCGCCGAAGTCGAGATCTAGCTTTGGTACACTGTCATCTAGATTGATATCATCAAACGTTCCGATGGATGGAGGATTGGTCGAGCCAGCAGGTGCGTATGGCGCGGGTGGCGGTAGAGGTGGAAGTGGACTAGGGTCAGGGTCTGCTGCCTACGGATAGACTTAGCCAATTTAACCAATCCTCGGATGAAAAGGCTCACTTTGCCCTTTTTGCCCTTCTTCCCTTTCTTCGCCGTCGAGGTGAACCCCCCCCAGTCGTCGTCGGGGTTTCCGTCGCCCACGCTGTCAGCCCAACTAAGTGGGTTATCCCCGTTGGCAACATCCTCTTCTTCCCGCTTTGCCCTTTCCTCCTCCTCCTTCCTCTTCTTCTCTTCTTCCTCGTCGTCTTTCTTTTTCTTCTCCTTCTCCTCATCGACGCCACCCTTGCCCTTCTTTCCCTTCTTCTTCTTGCCAGTATCCCAGAAATCGTCGCCGTCATCACCTCCGGCCCCGCCATCGCCGTTGTTGCTCCCACCAGCGCCTCCGGCATTCTCATTCGCCTCGCCACCCTCCTTGCTGCCACCTTCGTCGTCTGAGTTTGCCCATTTGGCTTTATCAGCTTGCTTCGCGGCCTGCTTCTTCTTTTTGGCACCGACGTGCGTCACGAAGCCCGAGGTATCGCCAAGATCTACCGCGCGTGGTGGCATCGGGTCCTCGAGCAGTGACGCTGTCTTTTGCTCTCGCCGGCGAGAGTCTGGGTACGGTGGCGGGCCACGTCGCTCGTCGGTATGGGGCCGGGCTAGGTAGTCGGTAGTGGTGTAGTCTGGCGGCGCATCGGCGACGGCGTCGCAGTAGGATGGCGGAGGGCACCCGTAAGCTTGGGGTATGGCCTGGGTGACGTCAAGAAGCTTCACGCTTCGTGTGCAGTCTTTCGAGCGCGCACTATCAAGTCGGATTGGCTACGAAAGTCAGATCTCCGAGACGAGCTAAGACCAGACGGTGCAAGAAGGGCAAGACTGACAAGGAACAGATAACGAAATACGACAGCGGGGAAAACAACCAAGGCAGAAGAAAATCGCTGTGGGGAAAAGGTACCCAGCAAGCCCGAGCAAGTGCACGCGTTGGCAACAGTAATTCGCAGCGCGGCGCCAGCTCCATCATGCAGAAGCCATCACACCGCCTCGTAGCGGCCCCAAGCATATAACCGGCCTCGACGCCTCCCCACTCGCAATCATCCAAGCCGATCTTCGAAGGCGGCGGCGTCTTTCGGTCGGACGATCCGCGTTCGCGGCGAGCGTCGAAGGACGATGTGGCACAGGCTGCTGCCATCATCGTGGTGGAGCTGGGGCCGGGCTGGTGTAGGGATGGAGGGTGATGCAATCATCGAAACAGCGAAGGTGCACGCTAGGGTCCGATGGGCGAGCGAGACAAGATTCCGCCCAAGGAATACGCGGTGAGATGGCCAGTGATCGGAGCGATGTTGAATAGTGGCTAGAAAGAAAATCGTGTTGTTTTGATTTTTCGCAAGGAGAGCGGAGTGGAGATGGTGGTGTGTCCCTTCTCTGTCGAGGTCACAAGCTTCGCTCGCTGCTTCCCACTTTCGTCTCGTCTCGCTCCCCCCTGTCACTGTGTATCGTAAGTTACTAGTTCTCCCGTCGCTCCTCCTTGCCTTATCCTCAGCGACAGTCCCAATCGATAAGTTACTTGTATTTGTACCCTGGGTAAGTCACGACGCCGCCCTTCGCTGCCCGAGGGTACAAAACCTTAGGTACAAATGCCTGTATAAATACCTGTAGTTGCAAAAAACTGGATGTGGTTGATGAGGTTCAACCACCACCTCCTAATAAACAACAGTATTAATCATTGAAATAGGAGTCGAGTCACATCTCGAGGGACCAAAAAAATCTTCAATAATACCGACAGACAGATATGTACGACAACAGCAACCAACAAACATAGCTCATTCAGCACCAACACCAATTGGCGCTTATAGCGCGCCCATCAACCCCATCCCGTCGGCCGTCGACCCGCACACATACATAATCGGACTGTGCCCTTGCGCCGCGATTGGCCTGCCCCAGAGGCGGTGCATGGTCCAATTGTGGGCCGTTCTAAGTTACCTACCTACCTATTTGACCGCTTTGGCGGTGAAGTGTAGTGCTTTGCCTTTGATTGATCGTGACGGGTGTCTCTGATATAGGGGACCGGCCGAATCGAGTCTTTGGTCGTCGTCGATAGGTGAAATTGCAACTTAGGTCAGTCGATACCTTAAAGGGATGGAGTTCGTTCCAGCGACTCGCATGCAGCTGAAGATCGTTTCTATGGTGGTGGAGGTCGACCGCATGTCGCGATTTGCTCGTGGGGCTGACCCTTTTACACTCAACGGAGCTGGTTACTGGCTACATTGTGAATTAATCTCGAAAATCAGTCAGGGGGAGGAGTGTTTATTGGTCGTCTGCGTATATCATAGGATTCTACAACAGAGCTTTTCATCATACACTCTCTCTCCTATTCTCCTTTTCCGTCGGGATGCTTATATTGTTCCACTTTGATTGACCGTAACTTCGTAAATTGCTATCGTTCTCTAAGTCAATGACAAGCTCACAAATCTGCAGTATGCATTGACCCTAATTTCATCATCATCGCTGTCATCAAAGATCACCGTAGAATTTTCATCACGAACTTGACCCTCATGCAGAATGCACTGACTTGGAAGGCCCACTGTCTTTCACCACCCACAGCCTCCATCCCTTCCACCCTAGGGTAGAGACGTTGTCAGACGTTCTAAAGCCATTTGATATAACCACGTCATCGTGTTCCCTCAACACATCACTTCTTCAACGAGCATCTCAATACCGAGCAGGAGGTGCTCCCATGGGCGGGGGCGGCAAAGCACCGGCAGCATACGGGTTGCCATCCTGGTACATCGGTCCACCACCACCGTACCCGTTCCTACCCCCATTTTGGTACCCAGCGTACAGGTTGGGTGCCGAGTTCCTATAGCTGGGCTGGCTTCCTCCATATCCCGGTCTGCCATTCTTACTGCTACCCTTCTGGCCCCGGTGCTTCTTCTTCTCTTCCCTCTTCTTGATAAACTCATGGCACTCGTCCCGCGACTCCTTCATTTCTTTCCACTCGCTCATCGCTCCCTTGATACCAAGCGCGGCAATACCCACAGAGGCTGCATCCTGAAGCAGAGCTTTCGACTTCAGTTTGCGTGCCTCCTGTGCGGACAATGTTCCTTGGCGGACTTCCTTATGGTGCTTCTGTGCTTTTTCGAAACTTTGGTAGATTTCATGCCCGGCGTGAATGGTGGCGACGGTGGCAAGTCCTGCGGTAAGGAACTCTTTGCCTTTCATCTTCCTCTGCTTCTTCGCCTCTTCCGAAGAGTCCATGTCTTCATCGCTGCTGCTGTAGCTGCTGCTTCCGCCCTTCCGTTCACCTCCGCCGCCTCGCATCCTCGCAACATCCTCGCGAGGCATGTTTCTGGGCTGAGAGTAGCCATCGTCATAACCCCCGGAGCGACGAGAACCTTGTCGATCTCGATCGTCGTCGCGATCACGTTTGCTATCAGTGAGACCCAAAGCGGCGAGACCTTTGTCGACGTAACCGACCAGGCTCTTGCTTCGTCGACTGCGATACTGTGGCCGACGACGAGGCGGGCTGCGGCTGTCGTCGCTATCACTGTCGTATGACTGACGCCGACCTCTGGATTTGGAACGGCTGCGATTGTCGAGGAAAGCTTTGCCCGCAGCGGCCGCCAAGCCGCCAGCCGCCAGGTCTTTGAGACCGCCTCCACCCCCTCCACCACCCCGCGAGCGGGAGCCGGAGCGCGGACCGTTCGCAATTCGATTGCCGGCCAAACCGCCAATAACTGCTTCGACGGTGTGGCGCGTGCCACTCTTATTTGGATCGTGGTCGATCACCCCGTCGACAGCACCAGCGCCAATTGCTGCAGTCAAAACGCGCTTCCCCTTTTCTCCAGTCCAAGGGCCTGGTTCCTTCCGAGATCTGAAAGCTTCAACGGCTCCTGCCGTAAGTGCGGCCTGGACAGCTTGTTGGATCTTGGCCCCACGTTCAGGCGTGCGAGAGCGAGAGCGGGAAGAGCTATATGAACGGGCACGCCTACGCCGACCGCCACGGCTCTTGCTCCGGCTACCACGTCCGCCGGCCGCGGATGCACCGGCACCTGCGAGCTCACCGAGACCGAGAGCAGCAAGAGCTGATTCGCCGAGAGATTTGCGACGTTGGTTCTTGCGGCGTGGGGGGCTCTCGGATTCAGAGCTTGAGTAATCATCGTATTTGCGTCCTCCACCTGTGCACAATGTCAGCCGAACTGAGGTGAGATCAACCAGAATTTGACAACTTACCTCTCCGGTCTTTGCGGCTTCCACGTGAATCTCCACCATAGTAGTCATCATTGTAGCGACCGCGATCAGCAGAGCGGGCACGCCTCGAAGCATATTGATCACGAGCTGGACCCCTTCGCTGGTAATCGCCAGGGGGAAAGTCTCGTCGAACTTCTTCAACATATTCATCGCTGTCATCGCGAGTTTGACGGATTAGCTCCATATGACCTGAGGACTTAGGCCCTTCCCGTTGCTCAACATACGTAGTCTCCCTATACTCCGGTGGTGGATCTCGGCGGGAACGCCGGTCACGATGACGCTCCGACCGATGGCGACGCGGGACATCCTGTGTATCGTATGAAGCGTACGACATTGTCGCTGTGATTGTTTGTTATTGTCGTCTATGATCCTGGGCAGTGTAGGAATAGGAACGGCAATAGGGCGAGATTGGACCGAGATAAACTCGGTATCTTTTGGTAGTGGAGAAGCTGGGCTATGATTACGACTTGTAAGTTTCTCGCTTGGTGTGTGGGTGGGTCAAAGTATGGTAAGCGCAGAGTTGATGAGCCTCTAACTGAGTTCAACGTTAGAAGCCTTAAGAGTGAGGGAATTGCGAGAGAAGTGAGCGATGAGATGATATGAGAAGTGATGTTTGTAGAGTCGTAAGATTTGCAGATTCCCCGTGGAGGAGACTCAGACTCGGTCAGGGTCAAGTCTCTACCTATCTAGGAGAAGGTTGGGCATGGGCGCGGAGTTGGTGGCAGTCCAGTGCCAAGTAAGGTAAGAAAGAGTGGGCCAACACGTCACTCCGCATGGGTTAGTGTCAGTGGTACCTCAAGGTATCTTTAAGGTTGCTACTGTAGTAAGGGCTTGTACTTTAAGGGTAAGGGTAATCATTCTGGTCTAGATTACATTAGGGCTTTAATAACAGCACTCGGAATAGGAATTGAGAGTATCAGCATCTTCATACCTCAGATACTTTACCTAAGGTACCTACACTTTGTCCCGCTCGCGACGCAAAGGCAAGGCAGCTCTGTTCCAATGAGCCGGTCAGGAGGTGCCAAGTGGGATTGACACGCGCCTCTGCCGCTAGAAGACGTTCGGCGGTCAAGACTTTAGACCTTAATCAAAAAATGCACTGTCATACGCAGCAGTTGCAATTGACCGGGAGCGGCAGCTAAAAGCTCAGACTTACCATGGTTGGCCTCGGCCACCACGCCCACAAAGATGCTCGCTCGCCTCATCCATAATCGACTCATACCGCTATGAGGGCAACGAAGGAGACGAGACACGATCGCCGAACGTGGGTCAAGTACCTCACGTCGACTCGTCAAATCGCAAGGACAGTCACAATCACCCAATCCATCGGCTCAAAGCCCCCCACTCTACACATAAGGGGAACTGCTCTATCGCTAACCTCGAAGCCAGAGCAGGACCTTTCTTCACGGCCCTCGGAACCGTCCAACCCCTCCTCATCCGCCTCCCCCCTTCCACCACCCAGCGGAAGCAACACATTCACATCCCCGTTCCCCTTCCACAGCCTCCACCTCTTCGTCTCGTCTCCCCCGTTATCACCAACCCAGACGCACTCACTTGAGGGGGGAAAGAGCGGGAGAGGAGGGAGGAGGAGGGGATAGGGTTGATCTGAGGGGGGTATAGGATGTCTGTGTAGATAGCTACTGCATACAACCGTCGAACAGCATCCCGAACCCCATCAGTCGCTACCTTAGGTCCCAAACCCCGTCCTCGTAGAGACCGCTCGATATCGTGTCGCACGCTTCTCCATCAAGTTCGACTCTTGCTACAAGTCGACAGACACCAGCTCATCTCAAGGTACGATTACATCAGCCTTCCCGTCCCGAAGCCATTATACACAGAAAGGACCTCATCCTTCCCTTCCCTTCCCTACCCTCTCCCATCCATTTCCCGCCAATTTCCTTCCCTGCTATATATGCGAAGAAAGTCGGCCTCTTCGTACAAGTACATGATAACAGTCTGCCCTGCCCCCAAAAGGGAAGGGAAAGTTCTCCCGTCCCCAGGAAAAGCATGCCGGAGCGATACTCCTGTCCCTTCTAGATCGAACTCTCGTCACTCGTGATCGCACTCGCACCCGTCCCTCCACCCGTACTGGCACTCTCCTTGCTTCGCCTCCGCCTCTCGACATCCCGTCCTTGTGGCGGTGCGGGGCTAGGGTACCCTGAGAACCATTTCCCGGTATCGCTGCCGCCTCCGTTGCCCACTCCGTTACCCATGTCCCTACCCACGCCCGCACCGACACCGACACCGATACTAGCACCTACACCCACAGCCGGCATCGCAGCTCCAGCTCCGAATCCCGATCCCGCACCCACTCCGGACCCACCGTTGCCCCTCTCGCCACTCCTCCGACTCCTAGCACTCCTCCTATCCAATTCCATCGCCTCTCTACCCCGTCCCCGCTCGCTGCCCACAACACTCATACTCCTCGCATCAGGCGGCCTGCGCCCCCTCGACGGCAAAGAGCCACTGATCCGCTCATTCTCCACCATCACGACCATCCAAACACCGACCCTGTCATCCGAGCCGAAGAGCGGCGTACAGGATATCCACCGCGGCCGACCGCTTTCCTCTGGGGAATAAAAAAGCGCATCATCGGAGTCGTCCGTGTGCTGAGTCTTGTTCGTTGCTTCTTCTCTGCTATGAGGGGCCGAGGTGCCGTCGTCGTGATGGTGCTGGGGTCGGGCGCGAGGCAGCCAGGAGATCTTGGCGGTGACGGCGACGCCGGCGGCGAGGGCGTCGCGGATGCCGTCGCGGACGTGCGGAGGGCCGCCGATGTGCGCGGGGAGGGAGGATTGGAGGAGGCCCGGGATGCGGAGGGCGGCCGAAACGAAGATGATGCGGAGGGATGGGGAGGGGCGGACGAGGAGGTACTATGGTTGGACGGTCAGTGATGCGCGCGGTAGGTGGGAGGGAGCCTAGGGAAATTGGGTGGGTGACTTACGTTTTGATATACACCTGGAAGCTTACCCGACGGTCCAAGCGAAGAGAGATCCCACCTAGCGCTGTCTCCATCGTCTACCCTATCTTCGCCAAGTACCCTCCTCGTGGGTCTTGTACTATGATCTTGTCCGCCACGAATAGAGCGGTGCGTACTCGAAGCATCTTCTCGCAGGCTATTACTCCGACTGTAAGTCTGCACCACCGCACCCTCTTCTAAACAGAACAGCTGGCTCAGTTCTTTGAGCTTGTTCAATGACGATTTCCCGTCATCTGGCGGCAGCAGACTATCTCGCGCTCGCTCTTCGTTGAGTAAGCTTTCGAAGGATTCAAGACCACGACCTCCCTCGATGAGGCCAGACACATCGACCTGGGCGCCGATGAAGTACCGCACTTCGCCTCGATCATCATACAATGGAGCGCACATCAGCAGGTTTATGAATGGCGAGCCGTCTCTTCTGCTGTGATTTCAGAGTACAACATGTCAGCCTGAGTGAGTCGTCTTGGCGACGCAAGGATGAGGAGGCAACAAAACATACTAATTTAATATGGTCTCACAAATCTCTTCACCCCGCTGCAGGGCTTGGGATAGTCGAGTGACGGATTGCCGCTCAGTCTGTGGGCCTTGCAGGAATCGACAATTGCGGCCTATGACATAGTCTCGGCCGTACTGCGTCGTGCGATAGAACTCTAGATCACGCAAGAGCAACAAGATCAACCTTTCGTTCAGCATCAGACTTCACTGTCAGCACATGGACTCGAGGATCTGCGTACCTTCGCTTGCGTAAACAATTGGGTTTTCCTTCTGCCCCGGGTCTGTAAGGCAGAAGACCTCCGCAACGCCGCCCACGAGTTCGCGCATCACTGGAATGGTCGTGCCGGTGATTTTCTTGACCATGATCTCCGTGACCACGTTGACGAGCGAATGGGTGATATATGCTGGCAGCGCATCCTTGACCAAGCTCTCGAATGCCCTTCTGTTTCTTGTTTCGAAACGTACGTCAACCAGTGCGGCGGCACAGGGCATTAATGACGAGTGCTCCCCCGGCAGCGGTTGTATTGTTTCGGCAATGGCATTTGCATACTCGACGGCCTTTATGGCTTTTTGCGAATCCAAATAATGAATCAAGACGGGAGCGGTGTATGGTCTGTAGCGGTTAACGAATTGGGTGAAGCTGAGAAAAAGCGAGGGATCGGCTAAGATGAGTCGCAGATGCTTTGGAGAAAAGAGTAGCTCGGCCAAACCGTCAACGGTACTGAGGCGTCGATTTGGAGGCGGAGGTGCGAGGTCGAAGTCCCGTATCCTATCGGAGGTAGAGGATTGGGTAGTGGTTTGGGAACTACCGTTGCTTGGTGCGGAGCGAGGTGGAGTGTTCTTGCTGGTACGTGAGCTAGGTGGGAGAGGGGGAAGAGGGGGAAGTGGAGGTTCGACGTTGTAGGGTGGTCCGTGAGCCGGTGGAGGGGGCAGGTCAAGCTCGTCGGCGATGAGAAGCAAATTCTTGCTGTTGTAAGGGCGAATGGTTGGGCTGCTCTTCTTGCCCGAAAGGGTGCGCATCGTGTGTCGAGTAGCATTATGATCAGCGCTATCAGAGTAACGTCTTAAGCCCATATTCTTGCGCCTGTTGGTGGACCTTGCTCTGAGGTGGCTTCTGACGCGCTGGATATCGAGTTTCTCGAGCATCTGCTGATATAACGCAAGGTTGATATGCGCCGGCGTTGCTGGTAACGTTCAATGGTGGACCATGTGGGGATGTCATACAAAGCAGACCTGACAGGAGTAAAAGTAAAAGGACCGTGTACTTGGTTCATGCTGGAGAAGATTAGACTTTAAACATTAACAGAGTGCTTTGATGTGGCACAGCACAGACCAGTGAGTGGGATCAACACGGGTGAGAGATGCACCAACAAACTCGAGTAATGGTAATCCCAGCTACCTGGGGGAAGAGCATGTGAGATGTGACCTGAGAGAAATCAGGTCCTGACGATATCAGGAACATGTGAAATAGATCTATCAACAACCGACACGAGCAGTGCGTCGGCCGAACAGCAGGGAACAAGCATGTAGCTGGTGCTTAGAGCATTTACGGAGACGACTCCATCATTGAACGTTCCATTGACTTTGCCCTAAAGAGTAACAGAAGAGAACTAACGGATGCAGTGAAGATGATCCCTTCCGGACCAGAGATGATGAGGAAGTATGAAAATGAATCGAGCGATATGTACCTTGCCTAGTCAAGAAAGTTACTCAAGATCTGGACAAGTCCCTGCATAAGGTAGTAGTCTAGGAACGAGGCCTGAGATGAGATGATCTGAGATTGACCCAATTGATTGGCCTTGATGCACGGTAAGTCCGGTACGTTCGTACATCGTTCGATAAAACCCTCGCAGAAGATCGCGAAGGAGGCAACACTTCCTCTGACATGGAGAATCCCCAAGGCTTCGCAAGCCAGGGGTAACCGAGTACTTTGTAGTCATATTGAAAGCATATGCATGCGTAGCGGCAGGTTCATGCCATCCATTCCCCATCAAACCGATGAAGTTTCGAGAGGCACAACCGTGAACGTAACGTTGTGGGCACCTCGACCCAAAACAGTTGAGGAAGCGTGACTTTGTGGCGTAGACTAGGTAACCTAGGACCGGCGGAACTGCAGCCGATCAGGGTCGTGGCAAGGGTCGGTTGCTAAGGAGGAAGTTAATCGAATTTGATCATCAAGGGGAAACTCGTTTCCATCAATCTTGCTGGCTCCCAGCGAACTCTGTTTGATTAAGGGTTCGCTGAACACACGTCGTTGAGATTGGTAAGTGAGTGGTGGTATGTACGGTATCTTAGGATCGGATTGAAGACCATTCCATGTGCCTCGTTCCACATCTCCACCTACAGCACCTCAATCTCGACATCGACGAGAGGCCCGAGTGTTGAAAAAGGAAAACACGGCTCGAGAGCACTTGTCGAAGAGCCAATGCCGTGGCTTAAGGTAGGCGCAGTCGGAAACGGCAGAATTTGAGCGTGGGTACCATGACTGTGTATGAAATGACATGCAGCCGAGATCCTGCCTCTGGAGATCGAAGGGATAAAGTACTAAGGTACTGCACAAACACCAGCCACGGCTGCTGGGCAGTGACCCACTGCCGGTCTTAGCACCGGATGTCCGTGTGGCAGAAGCACGGCATGGCCGATTGTCCACATTCTAGCGTCAGGGGTAAGATTGAGAGCAATTCTATCTATCTCGTCGAGTATACAACATTTGACTTATTCAAACCATATTCCGAAGTCGGAACCTATAAATGGTATACGCTGTACCGCTGAAAGAACAAATACAGGGGACGTCCAATCCCACCAGAAAGATATATAAATAGATAGAAAAAGAAGATTCGTAAATGGAATATGTGTAAAGAAGAGCGCTAAGTTATAATCAGTAGACCAGAATAGTAAGATAAGAAGGCTCATCGAAGGGTATCTGCATCAACCTCCCCATCCAAGATTCTCCTAGCGGCATCCACTCGCCGCCGCCACACTCTTCCCTCGTACTTATTTGCTTCCTCCCTGTCCGCTCGGAGCTGGAGGCACACTTTGCCAAGGCTCTCCAGTAGTCCTTCCACGAGCTCGCCATCCTCTTTGCTCAACTGCAGAGCCGGCCTGGTCGTCCCGTCGAACGGTCGCACCTGCGCCAGAAGTGCCGAGACGAGCGCAGAGGGAGGTTGGGGCGAAGGTGACGGGGTGAGATGCTTGGGTCTGTTCACCAACGGAAATGACCTCGTCGCCGACGGGCTGGACGTCCCAGTCGGTGAGCCTGGGGTGAGGTGTCCATTGATCCTGATGGCCGAATCTGGTCGTGTGGCTGTGTGCGACCTGCTCGCCCATATCTCCGTTGAATCGGCTGAGGTTTGGTGGCTGAAATAATCCTGGTTCCATGTCCCAGCCATTGGATACTGGCGTTCGTGTTGCTCCCACTCCTCTTCATCTGCATCCGAGCCTGCGTCTGACCCTCTCCCCTCTGTCGCCGTTGCAAAGGTCGCGACCGTTGACACGGAGTCCACACTGTTGTTCCGATAATGTCCCTTGGACCTTACATTGCCTACCGCGTTCGTCTGGTTGAAGTTATGGGGATGTACGGCAGTCACCTGCTCGCTGGCTTGATTTATCATAGTGCTTGGGCCTTTGGTAGTCTCGACAGAGTCTGTCGAGTCACAGCTATCCCTCCGTCGATGGTTGGTACGGCCATAGTTGCCCAGATCGCTACGCAAGAAGAAGTGCTCATAATCGAAGGCGTCTGCTCGGTCTTCGTGCCGCTCACCCATAGGTGATGGCGATGACTCGTAGAAATCCTGGTCGTCCAATACGCTGTCCTCTTCAAACTCATCCCCAATGTGTTTATTGCGCTGGCGATATTCGTTAGACTGGTCAGCCGGAGGGACGTCTTCATTATCCCAGAATCTGCCATCTTCGTCTCCGGCTTGTTCCAGAGCAGTCTCGTAATGGCTAGGGACTACCGAGTGCGCATCCTCAGTGCCCTGTTGCACCCCCGTGTCATGTAGTTCGATACTGTGCAGGGACTCATCCGCGGTTTCTGGTTTTCCCTCCTCGTCAGATTCGAGCGGAGAGGGCAACCCATTCGGTTCGAACCCAGTTTCTGTGGTTCGGCGTCCACTCCGGTAGATCTCGGCTCCAGTGTGCCAATGATCGGCTGCAGTAAACGGACTTGGCGTCTTTAGACTCTGCAAGCTTCGTCTTCGCAGATTGTCTCTCCGCGCGCGTTCTTTTAACGTTGATATCTTGCCCTTCAGATCCTGCATCTGCTCACGGAGGTCACGCATCTGCATTGTTGACCGCGACCGGGTGAGAGTTGTATTCGTGGGAAACTTCGTATCGATTTCCGATAAGTTTGATGCGTGCTGGCTTGCTTCTTGCTCTGGGCTTGCAGACATAGTACCGACAGGTGGAAGAGACGCCGAAGTTAACTCATCCTCATTGAGAGGCTGTAGAGTATTTTGAAGACGGCTAGACGCACTTGTACTACGGGATACCATTTCATCACGGCTTCGATCTTTAGCAACCAGTGAGTTGGACCTGTACTGTTCCCTGAACCTCGGAGTCATGCCAACCGAACCCATGGCACTCGATGCACGTTGCTGTTCTAATTCATGTTTAAAACTCTCTGGTGTGGTATGTAATGACGATGGAATTGAGGTCTCGCTGAAAACTCTCGAGTGTCCTGGACTACTGCCGGAGGATGAAAGTGCCGGTGGCAGTTGACGATGCTTGGTTGGTGACATGGTCCACTCCGGCATTCCCGATAAGTGCTGTGGAACATCTCGTGCAGCGTCTATGCTTTGGTTTGAAGACAAAGATGATGAGGTTGGCGATACCATAAGTGAGTGGCGGGCCCGGCTGAGGTTGCCCTCCATGCTCTGCAGCGCCAGTATATAAGTACATCTCTCACTAGTCCAATCAACCTGAACTTACTGTAAGCCTTTTCTTAGCATTGGCTAAGATCCTCTCCGCCCTCTTGCTCAAAGCTGCAGACGAGAGAGCTTGTTCCCTCCGCCGAATCATAGCAGCAACCTCGGCGTTCGCTCCATCAGCTCGATCCGTGGGTCGATAGCCCTCGTCCGTATTTGAAGGAGCATTGTCATCCTCTTCTTCATCTTGATAAGCACTTTCACCGTCAACGCTAGCCGCTCCGTCGAAACCATCCCACTGCGCAAAATCAAAATCCTCGCTCGCACCCGAACTTGAACAATTGCTAAGCCTCTTAGAGTACAGGTCGCCAGTAGCTTGTGCGTCGTCTTCCATACTCGTAAAGCTCGAAGGAAGTCGTCGTGGACTCTGACTTCCGGGACTGCTTCGTCTCGAGCGTCCTAATTTCGGAGTAGTGTCCATTTCCTCAATATCTGCGAGCATTGTCCCTGAACCATACGAGCCCAATGGTGGTGAATTCCTCGGAGTGATACTCCCCCAGCCTGGTGCCCTCCCTTCCCTGTCCCGGTGTTGAAATTGATGAGTGCTGTCTCGAATGATCACTTCAGGCGGGTAATTGGGTGGTATTGGTCGTAGCGGAGGAGATGGTGTTCGAATGCGAGGCTCAGCGGCATACGGTAAGATCATATCAGGGTTCGTGAGGGTCGGAGACGGTGGGCCGTCTCCATGTTTGACTGCAGATTGTACCACCATTCTTAGTCAGATCTGGGTGGCTTGTCGCCGCGTAGTGGTTTCGGTGAGCTATCGGATGGCTGTGCCTAGGTGCAGCGGGTCGCAAGAGGATCAATCATGCAGTGGGCCGCTCGGCTTTGTGGCCGTGCTCTAGGCTGCACGGGAAGAAGCCTGGGAACCAACGGAGCGCCTGGAAATAATGGGGTCGAAAAAGAAAATCATGATATCGAATGATAGAAAACCGAAAACGCAGAAGGAGTAACTAAAAGGAAATATTGCAGCTGTTAAGAAAGACGGTAATTGCTACTGGTAGACTTTCCGTTCCCCTTGCAAATTGAGTTTATGGGTTACAAACAGGGCTCTACCGTATATAAGCTTCAATTGGTCTAAGCGAGATGCCCCCAACCAAGGTACTCCCTAGACGGGTACCTAGTTCCAACGCACTTCGCTGTCAGCAACATCCAATATCCTTCGGGCTTTGCATCCTTGGTCAGGCATCATTGCTTTTTCATCTTACATGAGGCGCTTCCTTCTTCAGCCCCTAGTCTTCCGAATCTGTTGAAGCTGCCCCGCATGTTCACCGAATGCGGTTGTGAAAACACAATGTTGAACATTATGCCTGTTCATACTCAACCTCAGGATGCTCAGTCACAAGCCAGTCATGATCGACAGCACAACGGCTTAGGAAAACGGGCTAATAAGAAGGGCTTGCAGTTTCGGATTTTTGTGAGCACGATGGGGTTAGACCGGTACTACAAGTTGGATGGATGCAGGCTGATCAACTCGATATTTGCCTATCGAGGAGCGTGCCCAAGGGGTGTCAGATTGATGGTTTCCTTTTCCATGATCAACGATCAATCATGGAGGCTACAGAGCAATGAGATGTTCATATCATGCGAGTCACAAAACACACATGCCCACTACATTCACCTCCCGTTGGACCGCGATTCAATCTCAAAACGCACCAAGTTCGATTTGCTTTGGTTGCTACAAAGTTATTCTAGCTTCTGCAGTATCAACCTTGCACCCTTGTTTCCCGCTTCGTTGCTGAGCTTCTTGCTCTTCTTCTCTCCGTCCTGAGCCTTTCCAGCACCGTCAGCCTCATCTGGAGCTCTATGCTCTGTGACTTTCTGTATAGCAGCTTGCTCCAGGACCTTCTTGTTCTTCGAAAGGATCTTGACAAGTGCATCCCTATGCAGAAATCCTTCCGCCTCCAGAAGGCCCACAATGACGAAGGAATTGGCACCAGCAGCCCATTGGACAACTTGCGATTCGATCTGCGTGAAAAGCATGTCATGGAAGAGTAAGGGTGGGTTGATGAGGTCAATGGTTTTCGTCTTCTCGTTGAACCGTCCACCGAATACCAAGGTCTTCAACATGCGGCCTGCAGCAGAGCCATCAAACACCTCCGGATTACTTTTCGCGAGGCTCGCAATTGCATTCAATGCCTCGTTCTTCTCTCCGTCTGCACCTAGTAGGACTTCCGTGATGAATTGGCATCCGAAGCTCGTCGACACCGAGGACTGCACTTGAGTCGCAACGGTCGCCAACAGAGGAGCTGAGAGCGCCTTAACGAGCTCTTTTCTTCTGATCTCTGGCTCCTTTTTCGATGTCGTCGTCCTGATGCCGTGTATTTCGTCCAGTAAGATTCTGTCGTCCTCTGGTAGTAGCCACTTCGCTTTGTCTGCGAGAAGATAGAGTAGAGGTATACGACCAGTCAGATGAACAGTGTACGCGATGATGTTCTCTTGTTGTGTCCCTGGAGTACTATCCTTCCCGAGGAGTTCTGGGAATATGGCTTTCGAGGTGAGTACCGTGTCATCAATGAGATCGTAAGCTGCCAAGAGGACTTTATGACCGTTACCATCGTACGCCAAAGGCTGAATGGTATCTTTATAAGTCTTCAGTATATGTTTGCGATCTTTTGCATTGCCGTAAGCCAGGGCGAGGCACACAAGTCGAGCTCCTGACTTGGTGAACGCAAGATTCTTGAGAAGATCACCGTCATCGTCTCCTTTCAAGAGCTCCATGAAGTCCGTCGCTTCCTGGCTGCCCGGCTTCGTGGCCAGGAAGTACTGCAACATAGCATCATGGAGCATCGTGAAGCCGGTGGTCTTCTTTTGCAGTAGCTGGTTGAGCAGATCATGTAGAGATCGCATAATTGGCGTTCTTTTCTCAGGATTCCGGGCTAGGATATCGGCAAGATCTGAGGTAACCTGGACGTTTTCGTCATTCTTGAAGATTGCAAACTCGGCACCATACCATTCACGGAGCATTGTAGCTTTCTGCTGGGATGTTGCAATTCCACGGTAAACGTCGTCCAGGATCCAGGAGGCTTCAGGATGTTTGATCATCCGCCGAACATGACCATAGAATTCAGGGACGATCATGTCTCTGACCTCCCCGTCCCCGTGGACCAACATCTTCCCTATCAGAAATTTCGCATATCTGCTCTCCGCAAGCGCCCTGTAATCGCCCTTGAGCTCTTTAGCAATCATTTTCCGCTGATCAGGATTCGCGTATTTGAGTGCCGTCTGGACAACTCGAACGGAGTCGTGCTTGAACACGAAGTCTTTCACTCGGCCCGTAATGAAGTCGAACAGCTCTGCTACAAGCTCTTTACGTTCCGCAAGCGGTACATGGGATTTCCGCCGTAACCGCTCCCATATCTTCTTGGTCCTCGCAATGAAATCCGCGTTGGGCTTTGAGGCTTTGCGTTCCTGTGCGAGAACCTTTTGCTTGGCGTGAGCTTCTTTGGACGAGGTCGCTATGCCCGAGGGTCAGCAAGAACTGTAGGTGCTTTAGGTAGGTGGCATATAGTTTGCATACAATTGCTGGCTCCAATGGCACCGGAGTTTGGCGTAACCGTCTTCGTTGCTTCATTCGCGGGCTTCGCTTTAGCAGCCTTTATCCCACCATTATCTGTATCTGTATCCTCCGTACCACTGCTGCCAGCATTGTCTTGCTCCGAGAATACACCAAAGTCATCGTCCTCATCTGTGTCCGACTCTTCAAGATCATCCGGTTCCGCACTTGGCTTGGAAGATATCTTCACCGGCTTAGACTCGATTTTCGGCTTTTTGGCTGCATTATGATTGCTGGATCTACTGGTTCTTGGCGCATCTTTTCGCTTTGTTCCTGCCATAATTCTTTGGTATACAGTGCCGACGTAGCACTGAAGGTCTGCTTTTGAAAGTTGTGGTTGCGCACAAGAACTTTCTGGCTAGCGTCATATTATCTTCGACATCGCTTCTATGCGATCAGTATGTATAGGTAGGTAGTTGATCAAGGGTCAAGCACAACATTTACTTCCGTCACCTACAATGCGGTATATTACACTGTTCGCAGGCTTTCAGGCACTACTATGCTCAACTTCTCATTATCATTTCTCGTAATAACTATCCTTTCATACTGACTGTCCTTAGCCAACCGGACATAGGAGCATTAAGGGCCTCGCAGCCATGTATGTAGCGATCGTAATGGCGCCGAACGACGCTACCCAGTGGAAATCGCATGCCACCATAACGCCCAGAGAGCTCCGCTGACCATCGGGCGGTGCTTCTCCTATTAATGCTGTAATCCTGCGATGTGGACCCTTCCAAAAAAGATATTCCCTGTGAGTGTTGTGGACTGGATTATCTAATCACCCCATTATCACCTCCGTCCGTCGTCGGCCTGTCGATATTACCCAACTCGGCGCCTTGCCCACTTGCGCCTCTCTTTCTTCCCGGTATATGGAACCCGTAGTGACTTGAATTGGGCCGACTGCCATCGGTGGAGACCGGACTCTCAGGAGCGTCGTTGGTAAAGCGCGAGAATAGGCCCTTCTTCTTCGGCTTGACTTCGTCGTTCAATCCCACATCCTCGAAGCCCTCCTCGTCTGTGGGCTGCGGTTTGGCGAACCGTCTAGACCCATTGACGGCTGAGCGCGGATATCGAGAGGTACGTGAGTCGAAGCTCTGCCGCGGTGGCCCGACCTCCGGTTGGGGGATAGGCGAACGCGCTGAAATATCCTGGAGCAATTGGTCAATCACATGTTTCCCCTGGACAACTGTACGTTGCCTTACGAAAGATCGCCGGTAGGAATCGAAGGATTCGCGAGATATAGAGAACGGCTCGTTTTCGCTGAGCACGCTGCGATTTCTGGAACTTGTTGTCGTGGAGCTGGGACTTCTTTGCCAGAAGCTCTTCTTCTCCGGTGGTGAAGGCTTGAGCAATACCTTTCAGCGGCTTGTATCCAGAGTTGATATTGACATAAGACTAACCGGAAGGTAGACACCGCTGTCATTCACAACTGCCAAGACATTCGTTACCATTCAATCACGATGCGGTGGGTTGTTGTAGGCGCAAAGTCACACGACACAGACGTACCACTCAATTTGTACTCATTCGGCTCGTCATTGTTTCCCTTGATACTCAGAGCTGATGTAGGTTTGATTCCGACCAACCCTGGTCGCTGAAGGTCTTTCTCAGCTCCATTGCGAGATGCGGGTCGCGCGCTTTCGTCACTGGCGGTCTCGGCACCGTTTGTGACGCCAGTTTTCCGAGAGAAGTAATTCCGAAATGGAGGCATTTGGACGAACGATGCAATGTATTAATGGCTGAATAATGTCTGGATAATGTCTATTGAAATGTTCGTGCCATTAAGATTGTTTACTGGGCTATTGATCAGTGACACCGTCATGTACTCGGCTCTCTCGGCAGCCGTTCCTTCTTAGGCTAGATGGGAAGAGCCGCGGCTGAGTAAGGCAAAAGTAAACCCCTCTCAGTCTTAAATCTCTCAGGGTCCAGGGCGGACAAATCAGATGGCATCCGTACATTAGGGAGGTTTTGCCACAAAAACAAGTCCTCAGACAAGTCCTTAATCGGGCTAGAGGCAACCGTTTCGGGCAGTCACAGGGGGTAGGACTTGATCCTCGCTTACAACAGTTGTAACCGAGGATCA